>ERZ808245.363-NODE-363-length-24138-cov-3.064236_pt1 | contig 24138 bp, 30 predicted proteins | sample MGYA00521243_ERZ808245 | MGnify/ENA primary metagenome ERZ808245 (study PRJEB31516, sample SAMN03275576) | gut metagenome | biome: mammalia-associated habitat; material: feces | host: Papio cynocephalus | place: Kenya | collected 2012-07-07 ... | reverse complement strand
GGCCAAAGGGGACAGACTGTAAATCTGCTGCTTTATGCTTCGATGGTTCGAATCCATCCTCTCCCACCATTTCAAAGAAACCGCTTTTTAAGCGGTTTTTTTGATTTCCCCGGTATTTATGCGGGTTTGACGGATGCCGGCATATGAAACCAATATAGCATTATATGATATTTTATTTCGTTTTTTGAGATATAAATTGCCACGAAAATTGCCACGAAAATAAAACGCCTATCACAAGGGTAAAACTTTGTGATAGGCGTAGTTTTTTATATTCGATACTATTCTTTCACTTCCGGCAGACCCGCGACTGACGTAAGAACCGAAAGTGTACCGGCAAGAAGCGAAGCCGAAACTACCAGCTTCCAGTCAACCTGTGAAATCACAGCCGACGTACCGATCGTCGCGGCGGCGGTCTGTGCCGATGTTTTAATCGCTCTGACGCCTGCCGCCTTAAACCAATTTTTCAATTTTCTCGACATATGTATTCCCCCTTTCTGTTTAAAGCAATTCAATCTGTATACCGTCTATCTCCTGACCGAGAATGCCGGCATAACCGTTGCTGCTGTCTTTTATGTTGCAGCCCGTGACCCACGGCAGCCACTTGTTTTTGCGGCGCAGATGCACCCTGTACCTAATCGTCCTGCCTGTATCGGTTTTCATCATAATGCCGTCGATAGGCTTGTTGTAAATACCTGCGTAATCGCTCCTGTTTGTGACCTCGGGCAACCACCTGCCACCTTTGTAATGCACGGCGTAAGTTATATTACCCTGTGACAGATTGGCAAACACGGCGCATACGTCGTGACCGAATATTCCCGCGTAGTCCTCGGTGTTTTTAACGTTAGGCAGCCAAGTGTTTTTAACATCGTCCCATATCTGATAGAATACATCAACCTTTGTCGGCTGTGGGGTCGGCACGGGTTCGGCAGGTTGTGCCGGTTCGCCCATTTTGGATTTAACGAGATTAAGATAATTATCCCAACCGTATTCGTCAAGTATTCTGTGAGGGCAATGCTTGCCGTCGTAATCCTGATGTTTAGTAACTTTGTCAATGCCCCAACCGTAGTCTTTTAAAAGCTTGGCGGTCAATTCTGCGGCATTATCTACCGCCTTGAGCCAACGCACGCCGCCCGACTTTGAATAGCATATCTCAACCGCAATGCCGCCGCGGTTTCCGGCAACGCCCTTGCCCTTGTCTTTAACGCTCCAAGAGTTGCGGTTAAGTTCTTTTCCCTGAACCGCCTCTATATCGTCAACGGCAAAATGAAAAGAAACCTCTTTATTATTGCTGTGCATATATTTTATTTCATTCTCCGCTGCCGCGTCGTTAGCCGTATTGTGAATAATTATATCCTCCGGCGTCATCATATAAGGGCATTTGATTCTTATCTTGTTTTCGGGACAGGGTATTTTTCTTATTGTCAACATTTTTCATTCCTCCGTTATTTCATAATAAGCGTCATTACGGCACCAAGGATGATACCTATAACGCCGGTAACGACACAGCCTATAACTATACGTTTGTAATACTTCATATCCTCGGCGGGCGCACGTTCTACCGTGCTTAGCCTATCGGATATTTCGTCAACCTTTTCGGCGGTTGCTCTGGTGTTTACAGCAAGCTCCTTTACCGCTATCGTGAGCTGCCGCGTGTCCTTCATTTCCTTCTTGACCTCATCCAACTGATGAAATATGTTTTTATCGTTGGATTCGCAGGTCGCAAGGCGTTCAAGAATGTGATCGTCCACTTACCCCGCCTCGCTTTCGTCTGCCGCCTCTTCGTTTTCTGCCGGGTATTGCGCTTCAATGGCGGTCTGTATCTCGGCAAGGTCGTCCTCGGTAAGTACGCCCTTTTCGTTCCACCCTGCGGCGTTAAGGATTATTTGATAATCGCTCATTTTACCTACCGCTCTTAAAAAGCCTGTTTTTACAAAATTTCTTAAACTGAACATATTATGTATTTCCTCCCATAGATAATATTGCCTGCTGTAATTCAGCAAAAGCCTTATTTATATCTTTGTTGTATTCCGCGCTTATTACTACGCCCGATGTGTCTGTTGTAAGCGTTGCGGTCGGGCAAAGACTCTTAACGTTCTCCACGGTGCCGTCGGCGGCGGGTGTGTAGGTTTGTCCGTCATACAGTTCATAACCGGTAGCTGCCGAGCCGAGTTCAATTTGAGGATAAACCACAACGTTATTAACCGTAGTTCCCGATTTTACTACGACCAGAATTTGATCAATCAGTGTATCTTCTGTTACCGTCAGCGTTTTTGTTGTAAAAATATCCGTTATGGCAACGTGCGAATTGCCGGACGGCTTGAACGGACGGATATAGATGCCGATATCACTGCTTAAACCCGTTGACGCCATATAGGTGAGGTTGGCTTTCAGCGTTATCGGTGCGGCGCCCTGAGAAGTATTGTTGTAGAAAACAACGCTTGAAATAGCCGTTGCGGTGCCGTTAAGCTTTATTCCGCCGTCCGACAGCGGTGTATAAGTAATGCCGGCAACCGTTTTTTCGGCAGTTAAGGGAATGTACGGGAATTGTATTAAATTTTTTCCGCACCTTGTTACGCTAACGCTTGCCAAATCGGATACGTAGGGAGTGTAGGCGGTAGCCGCCGAGCCGAGTTCAAGCTGGGGCTTAAAGACTAAGTTGTTTACCGTTTGCCCGTTTACAATTCTCAAATTTAATCTCAGGGCTATTTTCTTAGCGATTGTAAACGTCTTGTTGGCATCGTAACTGCGAACCAGTATTGTATCATCCTTTGTTGTACGCACTTCCGACCAATACGTAATCCCTGAGTCTGCCGACAATTCATCCGAATAAGTATAAGTACCCGGCTCAACTTCAAAATACGCACTTGCGGTATACGGCGCAAAAATTACGGCAGCGGTTGCAGTACCGCTTGCCGTAACTGTGCCGTCGCCGTTGTCGGTGAAAGTTATCCCGCTAACTACCGAAGGCGCAACGGCAAACGGGTACGGTATTAAATTCCTACTGCTGACCTTAACCCCCGGTGTATGCTCGTTCGGCGATACATCATCCATCCGCACGGCCGAACCGAAAGCACTGCCCCGCAGGGCGTTGGAACAGGCGGTGTTTGTAGTATCTGTAACATCTTTTTTAGCCTGTTCTATTGCTGCCGAGGTTTCTTTGGTTATAATCTCATATTCTGTCACGGTTGGATCTTCTCCTACGGCGTTTGCAGTTTTTCTCCACAGATAAACAGCGTAATACGGCGGCATGTTGTTATGCGGCTCACCTCCGCCCGTTTCTCCGGTATTAAGCGAATCGCCGGGGTGATTGTCGGCGCCTGCATATTCCAACGCCCACGCTGAGGTCGGAGATGTTCCCGTATCCGCTAATCCGAATGTTTTTCCTGAGTCTGCATAGTAAATTTTGCCGTGACGGTGGGTGGCCAGTTCCGCTATGGTCAGCGCGTGCGTTTTTTCGCCGCCTGTCACTCCTACCGTTTCGTTATCATCAACGCCCCATATAAACCTACCTTTTATTCGTTCCCACACCCCGCCGTAAGCTTCGTTTGGGTCAATATCGGTATCGAACCCTACAATCATACCGAGAGGGTATTTACGCAATCGACTGCTGAGTTCAAGGAACTGCATATTACTGTTTAGAATCGCTATTCTTTCTGAATCCGTCATTTCCTTTGCTATTTTTATAAGTCCCATCATTGCACCTCCGAAAATTTATATACCCGGAAATTGTGTTATGATTCCGTGTACGATTTTCATAGTTCCGCTTTCAGTCCCTCCGCCTTCCAAGGGAATCCTTATTTCTCTTTCGCCGCTTATGCCAACGTTAAAACCACCGGCAGAGTAATCTTGTATAATTAAGTTATCGGTTATAAATCTTATATTTTTGCTTTTTAACGTGTTTATGCCCGCTTCGTTCGTAGCCGTAAGAGCTATTCCACCTCGTGTGGTAAGCGTTACGGTATTTTCATCACCTGCCGCTATCGAGCAACCCTCAAGGTTATTGAAGAAGAATTTTAAACCGAATTTATTTGATCCGACTTCGCCGACTTGAATATAGAACTTGTCCTTTGCCTCAATAGACGTGAGCCTGTCTATAAGTAAACCGAAGGCCTCTAACTGATTTACAGTTACCCACTTATCGTTCTTCTTGACCTGTACTACAAAGCAATCGTTGCCGTTCATCATAACGCGAAGTGTGCCGTCTTTTGATATTGCCTTGAACCCGTCTGTGTGTGTAATAGAAACATTGCTGTACTTTTCACCCTGTTGTACGGAATTGTTGGCAATTTGATTTGCTTCGTTTGCTATGCGATCGGTTTCTATACTTAATGATGCGTTGTCACGCACAAAGACTCCTGCCGTTATACTGTTCAGCGTTGGGTCGTCACATTCTTTATAGGCGATTATACGCTGTTTCAACGTCAACTTGGCGCACTTATCTATTACAGTTATATCATCGCCTATGCCGTATGATACGCCGTTGTAACCCACGGTTTTTTGCATATCCGCTATATTGATATCGTAAGACCATCCGTTTCCGCGCTGCCACGTTCGGCGAACGCCTGTAAGGTTTTTGCCGTACTCAAACGTTACACCCTTGTCACTGCCGCGGCGAACGGGTATATTTACGGTGAAGTTATCAAATTCGATTTCAACTCCAAGCTCTTCCATTGCTATAAGAGCCTCGCGCGCTGTGACGTCTGTTTTGCCGGAAAGCGAAAAATTAAGTGTTTCGGTGCTTGCAACTGTGCCGAGTGTGAAAGCGGCTGATGCAGGTGTGCCTTCAACCGTTTTTGCCTCGTTTAAAATATCCGTCGCTATCTCCGCGGCGGTTCCGACAAAGCTGTAACCGTTAACAAGAGTATAATCCGAAAGACGGTAAGAGATATGCTCTGCGGTCACCTGTGTTATGTTGTTTGCGCCTGAATCGCCATCTATGCCGGAAACGTCAAAGCGCTGACCGTTATATTCAAAAACGGCGTTTTCGTTTATGTAATCAAATATACTGTCTGTATTAAGCACCGAAAAACTTAATGTGTATTCCCGCATGAGTTCTTCGGTTTTTACAATATTAAAAGCCTGCGATGTACTGCCGATCGCCTTTAAGCCATCGTCATACACTTTAATTTGCCCTGCCATAAAATCAACCTTTCAATATAGGGTCAAACTGAATTATTACGGTGAATGAATCGGGGTATTCCCCTATGTCTGTTTCTGCAACGAATATTTCGCATTTACCCGGAGAGAGTGAAAAGAAATTATCTTTGCCGGCGGCAATGTACCGATACAAACTTTCGCCATCCGACATTCGTTTTACGGTTTGGGTGGCGCAGTTTATTTCCACGCCGTCAAACCCTTCGTCGGCTTCGAGTCTGAACTGAACGCTTTTGTAAGTCAGAACTATTCCGCTTTTTATGCGACCGATAATTTTTATAATAGGTTTTACGTTCTGTGTGCCTTTGTTGTAAAACCTTACAGAGCCGCTCCCGGAAAATTCTTTGATGTATTGCCGGTGGTCGGTTGCACAATTTACATATATTATTTCCGAAGGTGTTAAAAGTGTGCCGTTTGCAAGATACTGCCACGGCGGGTTGCATTCAAATTGAATGTCCCCTATGTGTCTGTCGGACGTATTTTCAAATTCAAGCGCCGCATACACCTTTGCCATATAATAGCGGTCCGGTTCGTTTCCAAAAATAAGCTTTTTCGGTGTGCCGTCATTATAAAGCCAAGCTATTATGTTTTCGCGGTTTCGGCGCAGCTCGGCATACGGTCCTGTGAAATATATAGGTTTTGTTATTATACGCGTGGCGTAACCGGATAAACCAAAATCTGCCACTCCGTCAAGTCCGGGTATCTCCTGCACATATTTTCTCTTCTCGGGAAGTATTGAGTGAACCTCCGTTCCGCAGAATAAACCGAACTTGCCGGATTCTGTATCACCGTATTTAAATTCGTTACTTTCCACCGGAGCGCCTCCTTCTGTAAATATTGTCCGACATTATTGCTGATACACAAGGTTCTATAACCTCGGCGACGGTTTTTTCGCCGACTTTAAATACATTAACCTGCTGCTGAGCGCCGTATTGATTGTAAGTGTTCTGCGGTTGCGATCTAATGTGCGCCAATTCGCGCATATATTCTACCGACAGGTCGTGCGGTATTATTTGTGTGTGCCGCGGAAGATTTATAAGCTCCCCGCCTTGTTCGTGAACGTAGGTTAAGCCACCGCGCCAATCGTTTGTGCCGGTGGCGTTATGACCGCTTAGCTTATTTATGAGATTTTGCTGATAATTAGGGCTGTTTATTTTTTTAAAAAGATCGCCAATTTTTGTTTTGCTTTGAATGTTACTAAACCAATCCCTCAACCCTTGGGCGCCCGAATAAGCCTTTTCGAGAAAGTTTTTTGAGTTCTCTTCTTCCTTTTTTTCGGCTTCGAGCCTTTTCTCTGCTGCTTCTTTCAGCTCTTTTTCTTTATCTATCCTCTTTTGTAGCTCCACAAGGTAAGTATCGGTTTCGCTTTGCATAATAGCTATTTTTTCATCTCTTGCGGCTTCGAGGCGCGCCGTTTCATCTTCTACGAAAGTATCAAGCGCCGAAAGTCTGTTTTCAAATCCTTCTTTTGCAGCCTCATACTTATTGTTTTCGAGTTCTACGGCTTCGTCATATTCGGACTTAACCTGCTCCTGACGTGCGGCTGATTCGGATTTTATCTGCTCTATTTTATTTTGGAGCTGTTTTATCTGATTTTCGCGTGCCGCCTTGGTCTTTTCTTCTTCCTGACGTTTAACCTCGGCGGTATAGGCATTTTCGGCATCCACCTTTGCAGCGTAGGTTTTCGCAAAGGTAATCTGCTTTTTAAGCTCAGCCAATTTTCCCGCATTTTCCTGTTCCTTGTTCGCGGCTTCGTCAGCCTCATTAAGAGCATTTAAAGCGTCTATCTGCTGCTGTATTTCGGCAGTCTGTGCCTCCTCACCTGCGGTAATAACATCAAGTTTTGCCTGTTTTTCCTTTTCAAGCTGTGAAAGCCTTTCTTTGTGAGTTTTTTCGTATAAACTCTGTTCTTGGGATATGGCGCTTTTTTGTGCCTTCAAATCTTTACTGAGGTTTGATATTTTATCGTTATAAAACTTTTCCTCAGCGGATTTTTTTGCTGACATTTTTTCCTCATAGATGTTGTATTCATCGGTGAGTTTCTGAATTTCCGCATCATGGGCTTTGTTGCTTTTTTCGATTTTTTCAGAGTAGCTCTTTTCTATCACATCGGAATACTTACTTGCGTAATACCGCAAAATAGTTCCTGATGCAATCGCAATCCCTGCAAACGACGATGCAACGCTCGCGAGGTATGGTGTTGCCTTAGATAATGCTGACACTTTCCCTGCTGTGGCAAAAGTGCCGGAATTTAAGGCTGCATCTGCTCCGTAAGAGGTTGCGGAAAGTGCCGTGTTGGTTGACGCATTATTTTGAGCAAGTGCCAGTTTATTAACACTTGCGGCAGCGCGATCTGCAGCAGCAGCAGTTTTGTCAAGTGAGCTTGCGTATGTTGTTTGAGCCTTGGTGTCGGCAGCGGTAGCAAGCTTTTTAGAAAGGTGTGCAGCTTTCAACTTATCTATCAACTTTTTTGCTTTTGTTCCGGTTTGTATTACTTTCCCGCCCACGGTTAAAACGGGACCGGCAGCGGCGGCTACAAGGGCAGTGCGTGCAACAAAAGTCTTTGTGCCGTCATTCAGCTTGCCGAACCATACAACGGCATTATTAAGATGTTGTATCATTGGCGTTACGGTGGGCTCTACGTTATCCTTAAACGAAGTTGCAAGTTCTTTCAATGCTTCGGGTAACTTTTTCATTTGGGAAGCCGCCTCCCCGCAGTTGCGCTCATAATCGCCTATGGCGTCCTTGCTCGCATTAAGGACAAAGTTATAGCGCAGCTGAACTTTTTCGGCTTGGGTCATTTCGGTGTAATTGGTTTTTATGCCCTGTGATAAAGCGTAGGCTTTCAGATTGGCTTCGGTCATTACTATGCCGTAATTTTTAAGCGTTTCTGTTTCGCCCGTAAATATGCTCTTTAAGGCGGTAGAAGCCTGATCTAACGAGGTGTTGTGAAAGCTCGCAAGGTCAACAGACAGCTCGGTAAGCGACTTTGACATATCCGTAGCCTTTTTGCGTGTAAGCCCCATAGCCGTAGCCATTCCGCCGTACAACGATACAGCGTCAAGCGCCGTAGAACGTGCCATTCCCATTTTGTCTAGCGAAGTTTCCGACCACGTAAGAACATCGCCTGACATATTTTTAAATACTTCTTTGGTTTTGTTCTCGGCTTCGGTCAAATCGCTCGAATATTTATATATAGCCGCTCCCGCGGCTATAACAGGTGCAGTAACGCCGATTGTGAGCGTCTTGCCGGCACTGCTCATCGTGCTGCCGATTTTTTCGAGCGGTATATTTACCGCTTTAGCCTGTTTTTCAAGTGATTTTAGGGATTGTTCGGTTTTAACAATCTCACGCTGATAAGCCTGATATTGGCTTTCGGTTATGTTTCCTTTTTTTACCTCATCTTGTACTGATTTTTCGGCGTTTTTCAGTTCTTTCAACCGTTCAGACGTGGCTTTAACAGAATTCGCGAGCAAATCCTGCTTTTGTTTTAATAAGTTTGTGTTAGTGGGATCGAGTTTTAAAAGTTTCTCGACATCTTTCAGAGCTCTTGCTGTGCTGTCTATTTGATAATCGACTTCGTGCAGCGCTCTCGATAACCCGGAAGTGTCGCCGCCGATTTGAACGACGATACCCTTTAGTGTTTTGTTCACGGTTTGTTCCTTTCCTTTGCAGTTGACTGCAAAAACGGCTTTTGGGTATAAGAAAAGCGCCCGCAAAAGCGAACGCTTGACAAAATGAAATAAATAAGCTAACGTCGCGATTTGCAACGTTAGATAAATACCGTATCGATTCGTGACAGTATATAGAAACCGTTCTCATGTGAGAACGGCAACGAACGGACTATATCGAAATTATACATTAAGCCTTGCCTTAAGAGCTTCCTGTAAAGCACCCTAAAAATCAACGTATTATCAAGTCTTTTGTGCGGAAATATTATTAAAACAAAATATCCGTACAAAAGCACTGATTTAAAACGCGTCGTAATCATCTTGCGTCATTTGCAAAGGATAATCATGGCTGTCGTTGGCTTTTTCGGTTGCCATATCGTAAACCATACCTACGGTTAAAAACTCTAAATCAGCCATAGAAAGCCCCAATTCCAAACAACGCAAAAGGAAAACGGGAGTATTATATTCGCGCACCGTCAGGTGGCTTTTTTTTTAGCTTCCGAATTGGTTTTCAGGTTGCCGTTCCATAATTCAAGTATATCACCGGTTATATTTACAACGGACGGAACACCGTCAAAACCATCAAGCCATTCGGCGACCGTGTCCGGCACGGTCGGGTCAGCCTGTTTTGCCATTATAAAAGATATATTTTCAAATATATCCCAACGTTCAGCATCGTTTGTTTCATCGAAATTAAACAGCTTTTCGTAATCCGTGAATATATCGCGTCCCAGCAGATCGCGGTAAAGCCTCGGTGTAGCTGCCGAGGCTTTCAGCGTTACTGCCTTTCCGTTTATTTGTACCTTTTTTATCATAGCTTACGACCCGTTCGTTGTTTGGTCAGGCACTGACGTATACCAATTGTTATATGCCGTGTCGGTTATCGTGTCGCCGGTTTTGGTCTTGATTTTGCCGTCTGTCGGGCGCGGACGGGCAGATATGGACATTTTTTCGTTTTTAGGCTCTTTACTGTCGGGATTGTCGCCCTCAACATCAGGGCGATTCGCAAAGCACCAATATAAGCAATGGCGAACGTTCTTTTTATCTCCCACAAACTCGAAAAGAAGCGCAAACGGTTTTGCATTGTCGTTTTCAAATTCGTCTATCGTTCCATCGGTGTTTTTAGTACTGCTCAAGCAATCTGTTTCAAAGCTTTCGGGCAAACGCAAGACTTCCACATCTCCGTTATAGCCCTGGTTGTCTGTTCCGATAACATCCTCTGTGCCGTCGCTTCTTATGGTTATAAGGTCGCCGTTTTTAGAAAGCGAGAGAGATACCGCGTCAAATATTCTTACCGGCTTACCGTAAGTAATACTTTTTGCACCGTCCGTTTCCGCAAGAGTTGCAGGTGCGTAATAAAGCGCCTTTAATTTTGAGTGAAATCTGTTCTTTGTCGTTGCTGCTGGTGTTGAACCGGCCATTTTGTGTTCCTCCTTATTAAATTTGAAATTCGTATGTTGTAACATAGGCATTTTCGCTGTTGTCGTGCGAAGTATCGCCCTTACTGTAAACAATATCGGCCGCATTGAGAGCATTTTCAAGCTTGCTCTCGGCGGATTGGTCCTTTGTTCTTGTCCAAAGCTCGACGGCTATATTCGTAAATACGAGCGCCACACCGCCGTCGGCGCAAACAGTTGATGCACCGTCGGCATAATAAACTCCATACGGGAGAACGGGAGCTTGCCGCTCGTCCCAGTGGTCATATTTGAATTGTATGCCGCTCCCGTCAAGCACCTTTTTCAATTCCTTTAAAGTCATTCGGAATCGCTCCCGTGTACAAGATTTTTACTGTTGGCATAGCGATAACCGCCACCGGCGCGTTTACTTGCGTTTATGGCATCTATTATAGCCTGCTCATATTCCCGCTCTATTGCCTCATAGTTCGGTGCTATGTGCTTTATTGCCTTAACGTCCTGCTTCTGATTGTGTCCTTTGCCGTGACCGTTTTCAAGCAAGTGTGTTAATCTGTAACGGGTTTTATTATGAATTTTTCGGATATAATATGTTCGATTATCGGTTTCCCGCTTACTGCGCCAACCTTTAGAGTAGTTTTTGGTTCGCTTGGGAGAGTTGGTTTTTAAAAGCTTTACAAGCTTTTTCGCCTTTTCGTCGGTTGCCATAACAACCTCGTACTGGACGTCCTGTGTCCAGTCCTGCAATGATTTCGATATTTCGGCAGCAAAGCTTCCTGTTCCGACAACTCTACTCATTTATTTCCAACCCTCCCCTCAAGATACAGTTCAATGGTTTCATTTTTGCTGAAACTGCGAATAACCGAATAATATACATCACCTATCCGCACAAGCGATTGACCGCCGTATTCGTCTTCCCACATTTTTAGTCTGCATTGCGGTTTATAACCTACGGCAGCAGCCTTATAAAACTCCGATTGCCCAATACTTGAGATCTCGCAGAAAACAGCCGTTTCGGAAGTTTCCGAAACGCTGTTTCCTATATCATCCTCGACCAATACTTCATTTACGAGATATGCTATATCATTCGTCCCGATCACTCCTGTAAGTGCTGCACAGACTCATGGCGTCCCGAAGATTATCATAGCTTTGCTTGAATTGTTCGCCCTTACCGAGGAAATCAAACTGCCATTTACAATAAAGCTCACAGGCTTTATAAATGAGAATGTCTGCGCTTTGCAAATTCTTATCTTCGGCATCAACTCCGACTCTGCTCAAATCGTGCAGAGCGGCGCTGATGTTATCCTCTATCTCACCGTCAAAAGCATTCGTTTTAAATCTCAGAGCAAGCCTTATTTTCTCTAACAAGCTGTAATGCTCCTTTCGCGAAATTACGAAGACTTCTTTGTAAGCGTTACAAGGCTGTTTTTATCAACGGTCTTGCCGTCCGCAAGCATAACCGCCTTGGTAATCTTATCTTCGGTATCGTTATCCTCATACTGCTTTACGGTCATAGCGTAATTTGTATTGAGAATGTAATCTTTCGGATTGAAAAGAAAAGCAACAATAATATCTGCGCTCGGTGTTGCTTCATAGGCGCTTATTTCATCGCTGAAAGTTACCGGAATGCCGAGAATTGACGCGGTTTCGCCGTTGCTAAGCCCATAATTAACCCTTGCGATAGGCTGCCCCGATGTATCAACAAGCGCCATAATGTCGCAAAATGTTGAATAATTCATAAACCATCTTACCTTTGAACGGTACCCTGACGGAACGGCTTTTTTCATATTCCAAAGAGTTTTGTAGTCGATTGAGCCGGTTTTGGCAATACTGATATTCTGACCGTCTACAACCGTTTCTTTTAAAATTCCCTTAGGCTGTCCACTGCCGGAACCGTTTATAATTGCAGTTTCAAGCGCGGCTATCATAGCCTCTGTTACCTGGTTGGTAAACACGATCTCAAAGAAATCGAGCGAAACAACATCAACCTCAAGCGTTACCGCAATCGCACAGCGCAGCTTGTAATAGCCGAAAGTGATAGAGCCGGTCGTCTTTTTCTGCTTATCCGAGCCGCTCCCTTCGGTAACCCATGTTGCCGTAGGCTTAGAAGAGGATGTCGGAATCGACACGCCGCCCTTGTAGCTCGTTCTTGTAATCAACGATAATATCTCGCCGTGGCTTTCGAGCTTTTCTATAATCCTCTGCATAATGGTTGTGGGTATAACCACAGATGCGTCGCTCGTTTTTGTTTTTTCGTCTGCATTGCGGAATTTTTCAGGAATTGACTCGCCTGAAAGAACATTGCGCATAAATGCATTGCGGTATTCGGTTGAGCCGAGCATTTCGGCTCTGCTTATGTTTTTGCTTTCCATTTTTACGTTTTCTCCTCCGATAATTTGATTTACAATAGGGGTTGCCCCCGTTTTGTTTAAAGCGTTGAGATTTGCCTGCGCCTTACAGGCGTTTTCAAAATCATCGTCAAGGCTTTGAATTTCGCCCTGAAGTTTTTTGGCAGCTTCTATATCGTCCTTGTCGATAAAAGCCTGTGCGCGGGCTAAAAGCTCGCTGCGCTTTGTGTTGTACATTTCTTTAGTCATTTTTAATACCTCCGAGTTTTAATTGATTTAATTTAACCTGCGCCGCATTTTTGCGGCATAAAAAATCAGTGCCGGCGTTATCTGCCATACGCTGATTTTGCATTTTGTTAATTACCTCTCGCGGCAACAGACCCGAATTATAGTTTGCGACAAGCTGAATGTTTAGACTTTCAGCTATTTTGTCTATCAAGCCAATTTTTACCGCGTCCTCCGCCGACAGCCATGTTTCCCTATCCATAAGCGCCAATGCTTCGGATTGCTTCATACCTGTTTTGGCAACATATGCGGCTGCTATGGTTTCGTTTGCTTTTTTAAGGGTTTCCGAACGTTTGTCCATAGCCCGATAATCTCCGGCGGCGGTCGCCGAAACGTTGTGAACCATAACCATTGCGGTTGGCGATATGTCGCTGTTACCCGCGCACGCTATAACGGATGCGGCGCTTGCGGCAATCCCGACAACGTGAATGTTGACTGTTCCCGCATAGGCGCGTATAGCCGAATATATTTCACTGCCTGCGAATATATCGCCGCCGCCTGAATTTATAAATATTTCCAGCGGTTCTTCTCCCGCTGAGCCTATAATCTCGTTTACTTTTTTCGGCGAGGTATAAGGGATATCAAAATAATCGTATATCCAGCCTTCACCGTCAGAAACAATACAGCCCTTTATATCAATTCGCATTTATTTCACCCCCCTCATATCGACTTTCGAGCGCATTTATCAAATGTATGATTTCTGCGCTGTTTGAACCGTTGAATTTTGATACTATGCTGTTTACTACAGCCGTATCCAATCTTCGTATAGGCTTATCCCCGCCCTCTATGGGTGCCAGTCCCAAAATAGCGCGCCATTCGTTCGGTATCATAGCACCGCGGTCAACCATAGCCTGTAATCCTAATTTTTCGCTCATGCTCGCTGTAGTGAGATTTATTGCCCCGAAAACGACCTTGTTACCAAAGCCACGTTGTTTTCTCGTAAACAATCTGATCGTGAAATTACTGTTAAGGTCTATTGCTACCGGTTCAATTTCCTGCTCATAATACGCCGTCCATTCATCGCCCGTAAAGTTTGATTGAACGATTTTCCCGTTTGTATTAAAAAGCGAACGTATTCTTTCAACGGTTCTGTCCATTTGTGCGGCATTTGGAACGTAGTCCTTTGGGTCAATCTGCTTTGCTTCGGTTTTAGAATCTATTGCAGCAACACCGGTGCTGTTTTGAATGGCAAGGAAGCTTTCGCTGAATTCCTTTGCTTGCTTTTCGAGATCCTCTTTTCTCATAGAGGTTGTGAATTTTAACAGCCACCTTATAATACTTGAATTTTTTATGGCTTTTACAATACCTTGATCTGTTGCTGTGGCGATTTCCATTAAAGGCGCTAGCGCTTCAGCTATGCCTGTGCCGAATATGTCGTTTTCGTTGTAATCCTCTCGTAAATGGATGATATCCGAATATTTAAACGTGTACCAATGCCCATTATTAAAGTAGCACTTCAAATATGCTTCGCCGTCTATTATTTTAAAGTCCGCCTCCGCTGCCAGAACAGGATATAACTCTGTCGGAAAACCATTGCTATCGCGGATTATTAAAATAAAGGCGTTTCTGTTAAGTGCAAGCTGCGCTCCTGCCTTTTCAAGCAACTTTTGCATTGTCATATACGGGTTAGGCTCTTCAAGTAGAAAACGCATATACGGTTCAGGGTTTACCTCTATTCCCGACACCTCGTGTGTTTTTGGATCGTATGTATTTCTGATATGCCTTGGAGTCAGCTTACCTATAGCCTTAACCTTCGGATGTACACAAGCCCTAACAATGTCTGACTGATACATTTTACCGTTCCAAGAATAAAAACCATTACCGTTTTCGGTTATCATTTTGTATTTCGTGACAATTTGAGAGGAATTTCTGAATTTTGAAAATATACCCGTTTTTATCACCTCTTTCGTTTAGATTACACTTTCATATTCACCAATTTTATCCTGAAAAACCACATAGGCGTCCAACAAAGCGGCCGTGCCGTCTATTCGGCGTGTTGCTTTTTCGGTCTTAATGGGTTGAATGTTGCCGTTTTTATCTTCGTCAACCGCAGTATTGCAAAGACACCATTTATCAATAGGGTTGTTGTTGTAAATGATTTTTTTAGCCGTAAGGTCAGCGCCCAGTGCCTGCATTGGTTGCGATAATGTTTTTTTGCCCTGATGTATGGCTATCATCTGTTCCTTTCCGAATGTGTCCTGCATTTCACTAATCCAGTATGAAGTGGACCAAGCGTCATAGCCTATGGCAAAAATATAAATATCAAGTTTTTCCTGCACTTCCAAAAACCACTCTGTCACGCAGTGAGGATTAATTTTATTGCCGGGGCAAGTGCGGCAATAGCCTTGTTCAATCCATATGTCATATGGCACCTTATCCTCATTTACGTGCTTTTCAACTAAATCTTCAGGTATCCAATACATCGAAAGCACATAAATTCGCTTATCATTGGGGATCTCAAATATAACCTTTGCCGCTGTAAGGTCTGTTGTTTTTGACAAGTCAACGCCGCCGATACCATATCTCGGCTTAAGCTTCTCAATATCAAACGTTTCACGGTTGTTGATTTGCTCGAAGGTCAGCCACGCACCCGAGGATGTTTCGCGGATGTTGAACTCTTTACACACAAGATTTTTAACCAATGCGGGATTACTTTTAGCCTTGTTGACTTTTGCCTTTAAAGTTCCGAGGTTTTTTATAGTGCCAAGCCCCGGATTTGCTTTAAACCAGCTTTTTTCATCTATCCACTCCTTACGATTATCAAGCTCGTAAACAAAGCATATAAAATGCTCGTCGTGATATCCGCTCTCGTCGTCATATCCATTAATCACCCTTTCACATTCCTCGTATTTATCGTCGTAAATATCTTCGCGAATAACGCCGGCAGTTGATGTCATAAAAACAAGCGGCTGTTCACGTGCCGTAACGCCGTCCGCCATAATATCAAACAGAGCGCGTCCGTTTTTCCACTGGTGAAATTCATCCATTAAAACGCAATGGACATTAAGTCCGTCAAGCGTGTCGCTATCGCTTGAAAGCGGCTTAAAAACCCCGTCGTTAAAATCACTTATCATTTCCGCAACAAGAGTTTTTATTCTTCTTCGCAACGCCGGAGATTTACGAACCATTCGTTTGCTTTCAGTCCAGATTATTTTAGCCTGATCTTTTTTTGTCGCTACTGCGTAAACCTCGGGACCGCCTTCACCGTCTGCAACCATCATATACAAGGCAACACAGGAGGCAAGCAGAGATTTTCCGTTCTTTTTCCCGATTATCAGTATGGCTTCGCGATATTTCCTCTGCCCATTAATATCAACAAAGCCGAAGATAGCTGCAAGCATAGCTTTTTCCCAAAGCTCCAGCTTTACGGCCTTTCCGGCTTGTTTTCCTTTTGAATGTTTGCAAAAGTTTTCTATAAATTCAATTATGTGATTTCCACGTTTGTGTGAATAAAAATATTCACCCGGATTTTGAATATCCTCAACAAGCTTTTTGTAAGTGCGGTATATTTTTCTCCCGACTGTTTCTTCTCCCGACTGTATTTTCACCCAATATTCCAGTATTGGATTATAGTCGGCGGGATATTTAATCATATCTCTTCACGGCCATCCACAAAACCCTCAAATCCGTCGTCCGTTTGCTGAACTATCTGCTGTTTTGGCTTTAAATCAACCAACTGCTTATATGCAGCTAAATATGACTTTAGGGTATTGTTGTAAGATTTGAGTGCGGGGCTTTCACGGGTAAATTCCTGTTTGCCTTGCTTGAAATCTTCAACTGTACCGTCGCGCTCAACAACTGCCTGTAGTTTATCAAGCGTTTCTGACAAAAATTTAATCCTTTTGAATAAATTATTTGCGATTTTATGGCTTTCGGGTGGTATTAATTTCAATAATTTTCTTACGTCGGCGATATCTGCATATATAGGTGTCTTTTTTGGCATATTTCTACTCCCTTTGTTTTAACCCCCCTCCTATGCGTTTATCCTGTGTATTATTTCTACCTTGCCTACCTCTCGGTCTTCCTTGGGAGTGCGGTACACTCGAATAGGGGGGGCTATGGCTGAAAGCTCTCAAACCATCTCTTTATTAGCCATTCCTGTTTTAGTTTGTCTTTGCGCTCCGTATCTTGATTTGCTCTCGAAATGCACTCATCATAATCGCAATTCATAAACAACAACTGTGCGTTCAATCGTTTTGCTAAATTATCGCGTTCTTTTTTGTTTGGCAATGCTCCGATAATCCACACGTGTTTGCTGTCGACAGAATTATTTTCTATCAGTCGGTATATCGTTTCTCGGATTTCCAACGCTACTCCAATCAGGTTATCCGGAGAGTCTGTCTTGCCTGACATTGAAATTGCCTGCTTGATTAGGTCAAGGTCAAGTATCATGTCGCCATAAGACTTGTGCTCTCTCACATATGTTGATTTGCCGGATGCAGGAGAACCGTAAACAATAAATCTCTCTTGTGGATGAACTTCCCCATTGCTATCAAACCAATGTCCACCCGTAAGAATGGGCTTAGCTTTCTTGCGTTCAAATCCTTCCATGATTCGTTGTTTATGAACAGCAAAGTGACAATCTTTGCACAGCCATTTCAAATTTTCGTGATTGAGAGTGACCTCGGAATTATCAATATTGGTTATGTCTATTTCTTTATCGTGGTGTAATTCTTCGCCCGGTTTTTCGTGGCAGGTTTCGCACAATCCGCCGTCTATCATTACCCGTTCGGCAATATATGCCGCGCGGCATTTTTGCCATGCTTTACTGTTGTAAAATGCTTTCGCAAAATCCTTTGCCATATACCGCACCGCCTTGACCTTATTTCCACAATACCAGTATAACAGTTTAATTCGTGCCAAATGTGCCAACTTTTATTTTTAGCTGTTTTTTATATACCTGTACGCTGTATGCTTTACCGAATATTCGGTTGAACTCATCCCCACACTCGCCGCGACCTGATTCCAGGAAAGTCCGTTTACAAAACGGTAGGTGAGTATCTGCCGCGTCAGGCTGTCAGGGCAGGCGGAAATATAATCGTTAAGGCGTATAAGCTCTACTCGGCAGCGCTCTAAACGGTCGGTAAGCTTTGCCCTGTAATAATCAAGCTCCGCAACCGCTCGCCCTATTTTATCTCCCGCACACGCGCCGTGCGGCATACCCGTTATTTTAACCGAGGTGTCGGTAGCCTTTGCTTCAAGTTCGGATATTTTATTTTTTAAATCCTCTATCTCCCGATTAAGATAATACAGCTGTGAAAGTTCCTTAAGCGTCATACCGGTATTGCTCCTCTCAGCGTTTCAAAAATTCTTTGCGGGATATATGCCCGCCGTAAATAAGCGCAACAGCCTGTCCGTATGTATAACAGGTCCTGTGCCGTGCGTTGTAACGTTCAAGCGCTCCGCAAAATACGCCGAGGGTCAAATCGCAGACGGGTGACGTTATGCGCCTTTTAGGTTTTATTTCCGCCGCTTCCCCTTCTTTTGGCAGATGTGGCAGTATTTCGCGTCCGGATTGTCGGTTCTGAATATAAGCCCGCAGGACGGACAGGTTTTTGTATACAGTTCCTTGTTTCTCATTTTATTCCCCTTTTCCAACGGCATAAGCCGAGTATTGCCATAGCAAAATTAAAAGCATACAAAAGCGCCTGCGCGTAGCTTCGGGATATGACGTTAAAGACGACCCAAAACGCATTCGTGCAAAGCCACACCCAAAAGCACCACCGCTTTTGCAGGCTGTTCGCAACCGTCCCCACAACCGAAAGCAGGGTGATTATGTACGGTAAATATCTCATTTTCAAAACTCCTTTATTCCCAATTCTGAAATTTCTTTATTCCCAATTCCGAATTACGCATTACGAATTCCGAATTAAACCTGCGCTTCATCCGCCCAGTCGTCCCACTTTATCTTCCAGTCGGGCAAAACTCCGCCGCTGTCCGCCTTGTACATTATCACGGAAACATACCAATGCCCGTTGTACTTGTTATACCGCGCAAAGCAGCGAACGAAACGGTAACCGCGGTATCTCCGTTCCCAGTATTCTTTGTCGTCAACCCTTTGTTTTGCCATAAGCTCCACACCGCGCGGAGTGATATGTCCGCTTTTCTTTTTAACGTCCGGGTTCGTAAGGTTCTGCGAGTGGCGGAAGCGCTTGCGGCCCTGCGGGTCTTTTGAAATATACCTTGCCGCAGCTTCCGGTCCGAACGTTTCGGGACGGAAGCGCTTTGCGTTAACACGAAATCCGAGTCCCCACAGCTCCTCCGCTGCGTCCCTGTCTATTCCGCCCGTCATAAACAAATGGATATGATAGTTCTTCTGTCCCTTAAGCGCTCCTGTCTTGTAGGTCACTTCCTCGATCGTGTAATAATATTTAAACGGTGCCTTAAGCTTTTTTAAGAGCGCGCGGTATTTTTTGTTTTGCCTGTCTGTTTTTAAAAGCTTTTCTATTCTTTTAAGCTCCGAGGCGCGTAAGTTTTTTACCCTGCGCTTGTAGTTGTTTATATCGCGCGACGCGCCTTCAATTGTAAGCGGAGCGAACTTTTGTTCGTACGTGTAGGTTATAAGCAGGTCGCCGCTGTCAAAATTTGCGTTGATATATCTTACAGCGCGCTTTATCGCCATATTGTCGTTGTATTTCTTCTGTGCCTCGCTCGAGGGCTTTTTGCCGCGCGGCCGCGTAGGCATTTTTGAGCTGTTGTCCCACGCGGGGTAAAAGTCCGCCTCAAGAAGTCTGCCCGAAACGGTCTGTTTTTCAAGTTCAATCATTTCAGCCCGTACCTCCCTGCCGCGTTTGCACAATAACTCTCAAATTCAAAAAGCGAATTGTAAAGGGCTGTGCGAAAATATGACTTGCGGTGCTTTATTTCGTAATTCACACCTCGGAAGTTTTCTATGCACATTTTCAGATGGTCGCTCCCAAGAGAGGAATACACTTCGCCCACCGTGCCGGCGCTGAGCTTTTCGCCGTCTATCTTAACCGAGCACGTCGGCGGCAGAGAATATACCTCGGCTATTATCATAATCAACTCATAAGCAAAGTCGCGATCCTTTTCCTCGAACTCTCTTAAATCTATCTGAGCCATTGCAATACGCTTAGCCTCCGTAAACCCGACTGTGACCCGACCGGGACCTTTCTCACACACTTCGGAATATTTATTGATCATTTTTTTAAAACCCCCTTATTATCCGCCCCCGCGGTTAGTTTTCGGTTGACTTGTTAATATAGCATACAAGGACGAAACAGGGCTTGTCCGCCCCAAAATTTTAAAGCTTGATTTTCAGTTCCCGAAGTGGTATTATATATATGTAAGGTTCGGGGCGTAAAAATCGCTCTGCCGCTCCTCTCGGTTGCCGCCGGGAGGAGCTTTCTTTTTGCGTATTATATATATGTATATATTGCAGTCAACCGCAAAAACGGTTTTACACATTCGGGAGTTCGGCTTTGCCGCTCCCGTTTTCTTTTAATCCGATCCTCTTAAGACCGGCAACGGTTACGCTGTGACCGCATTTATCTTTTAATACCGCCACAGGTGTATTTATGCCGTACTTTGGCAAATGGCTGTGAATACTCAGTATACATTCATACTCTATATCTCCCAGAAGGGGAATATTTAAAACAACCGGGCGTTTAAGCTTCTGCGCGACCAATGCTTGCTTTATATCCATTATTCTATTTCCCGCTTTTGCTTAAGCGCAACGCGGCGCTCAATTGATATTTTGCCGGATGATGTTGCCTTTATATCCACAACGCCCCCCGAGAGCACGCCGAGAGAGATCTTATATATCTTCTGTTCGCTCATAAGGTCAATTGCTTTTTCAAGCACCGGCAATATATCGCTGTCGCACGCGGCTATGTTGTGTTCTTTGTCGGGAGAGCAGCATACAGCCCTTAATTCAAGCTTTGCCTTTTCTGCTTGGGCTTTTCTCTTTTGGTATTCCTGCGCCTCACAACAGTTGCAGTCCATAGTTCCGCGCTCGGAGAGCTCGGCTTCGCTCATACTGTCCGGATATTCATTTGCGGACACCTGCCCGCAGAATTTACAAAACGCGTTATTCATATTTTTATTCTCCTTTAAGATTTAAGTATTTTGTTATAACCGCCTGCGCCTCTTCAAAGCCGTAACAAACCGCGGCGGCATAGCCCTGTTTTTGCAGTGCCGACAGCCATTTGTTTTGGCTTTCGGAAGTTTTGTTTTTACCGTATTTCATTTCGATGTACAACCCGTGGTATTTCCCGCGCGCGACCGGCAGGCATAAATCCGGCACTCCCGCTTTAACACCCTGCCGTTTAAGATTCGCTGCTTCAATACGGTTTCGGCTGCCGCCGTTCGGTATATGGTAAAGTAAATCAATTTCGGGGAATCGACCTCGGACGAACGCCGCCCAACGAAAAAGCACTTCTTGCTCGTTGCCTTCGTGTGGTATAGGCTTGCGCCCTGCCGCTCCCGAAGGTAAATTATTCATTTTGTTTCAGCTCCTTTGCTATGTAATCGGCTATACCGCCAAGCACGCGAAGCGCACACGGTATAGCAAGGCTGTTGCCGCACATCTTGTAACGGTTTCCATCACAATCAAGCTTGTTATACCACTTGACAAGCGAAGCTTTCGTGGGAGGGTTCTTTTGCTGTTGACCTTTTATTGCTTTATCAAGTAAAAACACTCGCGAAAAGAATGAAAATTCTTCTTCGGTCATATCCTCGATTTTAGGAAGCTTTGTCCAATGGTCGGGATAACCTTGCAATCGCTCACATTCAAGCGGTGTAAGGCGGCGTATAACCCATTCGATAAATTTATACATTGTGACAATGTTCGTATTAAGACTTGTTCCACCGCCGCAATGTGCTTGTAAAGTTCCGTTTATTTCTTTGCTGATTTCGGCGTTTCGACAGTCAACGGCGTATTGGTCTACGGTGTTCAGGGTGAAAGAAACTTCTTCGTTTATTCCGCTTCCGTTAGGTGCATTCTTGTCTGCTCTGCCGATTGATTTTCCTTGTATGCACAGAACGGGCGGTTTTGCCGTAGCTGCCAACGGGTGACAAGGTTCATTCGGTTTCGGATTGCTCCAGTTTTGCGGTGATGTTATTTGCGTTTCATCAAAAACTACCGTTTGACCGATAACAGACGGTATCATACTCGCTCGAAGCGTCGGCGATTTTTCTTCTTCGTAACCGATACTATAACTTTCTGCGGGCGCGCGGTCTAAAAATCCTGCCGCATACAATACATCAGCTTGTTTTTTGCAAGTGATAGTCGGGGATAATTCCTTGCGCATTTCTACATTAGCTGCTGTAATGCTGTTCTGTCCGTTAAAGCCGTTTGCTTGAACCACAACCGCACAATAATCGTTTATCCGTCCGTTATGGTCGCCCGTCATTGTGGGTGCTACTCCGTCGCCGCCGTTTCCTCTTGCGTCGAAGCATTCACCACCGACATTAACGCTTCTTTCAGCAACGGCGGTAGTTCTTTTCCGCGCCGTGCCGCTCGGCGCAAGATACCCGCGCACGCTGTCGCGCTCAAATAATATTTTTTCGGCGCAATCGCTTCCAAAACTTCCGACAAGGTAGATACGCTTTCTTCTCTGGGGTACTCCCCAATATTGAGCGTCAAGCTGTCGCCAAGCGGCGCAAATCTCCCCCCCTCGAACCACACCGGCGGTTGCCCATTTTCCACTTGAAGGCATTGGAATATCGGTCTTTGTGATTTCTTCAAGCACGGTTCTAAAATCGCGTCCTTTATTACTACTGAATGCTCCGGGAACATTTTCCCAAACAATGAAATTTGGGTATTTTCCATTTGTTGCCGACCTCATTTCGTAAATTATTCTGATTGCTTCTTTGAAAAGCCCGCTTCGCTCACCGTCGAGCCCCGCTTGTTTTCCCGCTACGCTTAAATCCTGACACGGCGACCCGAAAGTAATTATATCTACGGGTGTTATTTTCGTGCCGTCTATATCCGTAACGCTTCCCAAATGCTCCATATCGGGAAAATGGTTTTTTGTTACCGCAACGCAAGCGGGGTCAATTTCTGCCGCCCATATCGGTTTAATTCCTGCTATTGTTGCGGCGAAGGGAAAACCGCCGATACCGTCGAACAAACTTCCAAGCGTTAAAACTCCGTTATCCATTCGTCAACCTCCCATTGTTTAACCTCCATTTCTGCCGCTCGGCAATTTGCAATAATAAGTTCCTTTGCAATATCACCGCGAATGGTGAAGGTATATTCATCACTCGGCAAATGCACCCATTCGGAGTTGTCAGCGAAGCAACTGCAAAATTCTTTGTTTGTCTTTTCGTCTTCTACTTTTATGCCGTGAATTTTGCATATTTCGTAATATAAACAATCTTTGCAAGTTTTCATTAGCTGTTGCCCTCCGTCAGTTCCCGCTCAGCCTCCGCTTTGAGCCGATTCTCAATGTCCGCGCATATCTGTTTGTATTTCGTGTAGTTTATTTCAACTATCGGACCGTCGGCATAACAAAGCACCGTACTCTTTTCAAGTTCGCCGCAAATGCTCCCTGCGGTTAGGCTCGTACCGTACTTCTTGAGAAACTTCTTTTCCATTGCTTTGGCTCTGTGGTAAAACCAATCACTGCCGACTATTTTTGTTTGCTCTTTCATCATTTCCTACCGTTAGCCCCCAAAACAGAGTTTAAAACAAACCCGAATATTACCCCGACTATAAGTCCCGTTATAAAATGCAGCATATTTCCTCCTTGATTCCGAATTACGCATTCCGAATTCCGAATTATACTTTGATGTCGTCAAGCCGTTTCTTCATAATATCCAGCGCGCCGTAACACGCCTTTTTGAATTTTGCGGCGGTTTCCGGGTTTTCCTCCGCCTGTTTTTTAAGACTTTCGGTTATCTTGCCGAAATCACCGTTTAAAGCCTCAAAATAAAAGCTGAATTTTACCGTTTCGGCAGAGGACGAAATTGCAAGCTGCTTTTCCAGCTGCTCCGCACGTTTTAAGGCGTCCGCCTTTTCTGCGTCTATGTCAGATAGCTTTTGTTTGTATTCGGCTATCGCTTTTTCACGGTCGGCGTCTGCCTTTTCGGCAGCCTCTTCAATTTCCTTTTTGCGATTTTCCTCAAGCGCCTTTTTGGCGGCTTTAAGTTCTTTGTCGGCCACCTTTTTTGCCTTCGCCTCGGCTTCCTCTTTTATCTTCCGTATTTCCGCGGGGTTCGGTTCGGCAACAGCTACCGGCTGCGGCTTGTTGCGTTCCTCTTCCAATTCCTTTTCAAGCTCCGCTATTCGCTTCTCGGCTTTTT
>ERZ808245.362-NODE-362-length-24261-cov-3.843427_pt1 | contig 24261 bp, 23 predicted proteins | sample MGYA00521243_ERZ808245 | MGnify/ENA primary metagenome ERZ808245 (study PRJEB31516, sample SAMN03275576) | gut metagenome | biome: mammalia-associated habitat; material: feces | host: Papio cynocephalus | place: Kenya | collected 2012-07-07 ... | reverse complement strand
GAAAGATTTAAAACAAAAGACTTATCCACGTTTTTTTTCGTATATCGTGGATAAGTTTTTTATTGATTTTTGTATGCTTTTGCTATAGTTTTTTATACAATTTACATATATTTTATAGAGAATTTTTATACGTTTTTAAACACTTTATACTCATGTTTTCCGCTAAAAACTTCTCCTAAATAGCAGCCAAAATAAGAGCCAAATATATGGTGGGTTGTTTTGTCTTATAGGTCGTGGCGTGACGGGGGCATAATATGTGTTGGTCAAGACGACCTTTGGTGGATAAAGTGGGGCGAGATTGGTCGCAACAAGATTTGACTGCTGGCTCACCACCTTTGACGAGCCGTCTGGAAAGTGTTTTAAATAATCAATTATGGCTTTGTTTAATAACTCCATTTTTACTCCTTAGTAACAATATCATTATATTTCCCGCCACCACAAATTGCTAACTTTCACCAAAAATAACTTGAAATCATAAGATATAACAAAATAGAGGTGAAATATGGCGGAACTTACAAATCAAGTGGACATTGCTGGACAATATGGCAACCCAGCCAGTGCAATCAGTTTTTCAAGCAATCTTGTATCTACAACCATTGTCGAGGGGCTAACAGTCTTAAAGGAAGCGGATAAAACAAATTGGGTTGACGGCCCACTAACCTACACAATAACTGTGCAAAACAACTCTGGCGAAACACTATCCAGCGGCAAACTAACCGACCAAATTAACACCACACTTGTCAATTTTTCCACCACTTATGGCGTGCAACTTGACGGGCAAACATATCGAACATACACCTACAATGACGGCACACTTGAAATCACTTTGCCAGACCTAGCAAATGGCGAACAAAAGGTTATCAAATTCCAAGTTACAAGAAAGAGTTAAGACTTAAAATCTTAAATTCTTTCTTAACCTTAAATCTCATCTAAAAAAAGTATTTGAAAAGAAAAACACCACTTTTTGTGGTGTTTTTGCTCTATCATTAGGCTTCAAATATTTCAAAATCCTGAATGGTGAAGTTCTCATAGCGAGATGTGTCAATTATGCTTTGAACAACAGAGGAGACTTTAAATCTAATCACATATCTTATGTTTTCAAATGATGGCGGACAAAAAAATAAGTATGAATCATTTTGATCAGCGTTTGCTCTAATTTCGAAATAATTATATTGACTCTCTTTTTTAATCTCATAAAAATAAATTTGCCCAATATCAAAGGGATATTCAAGATTAATAGTCTGTTCTGTTTCTTGTCTGTCCGTGTTAACCGTTTGACACACAGAAAAACCACCATAGCTATTTGGAGAATATTCATATGATGAAGCATTAGCAAATGTCAACGTTTTAGTTGTTTCATTGTAATTACAGTTATTTACATATTTTACAATATTTTTTTTCGTAAATAAGTTGTTTTTCCATATAGCATAAAATGTTTCATTTCCTAGTAAAGTTTTTTTGGTTTCCGATGTCAATCTATAGGGCTGTTCATATCCTGTATAAAAACTGCTACGCTCTATCATAATATCTCCAACAACAAAAGAATCTTTTCGCCCTTCTAACGAACTTGTAGCTTTTTGTTTAATTGTGCAATAAACCGAATAGTCACCATCAGGAAGATTTGATATGTCAAAATCAATTCCCGAATCCATCAAGTTTGCATTCGCCTTAAGTCGCAAACAAAAATTATTTTCACCAGATTTTCTGATAGTTTCTTTACCAACAAATTCACCAACATTACTTTTCCCAGCACCAACATTGCCTATAAATGTTCCATTCGAGAAAGCCTGCCAAATAACATATGAATAGCCGTTGCCTAACGAATATGAAGAAGCACTTGCAAATGTTACTTCATTTGTCAATGAATTGTATGTTGCTATAGAGTCAGTTATCTGAAATTTTGAACAAGACTCTATTATATTTTTTCCACTCCACCCAGCAAAATAGTAACCCGTTAGCGAAGCCGCAGGCATGTTACCATAGGTGTCACCAATGGTTACTTGCTTAGAGGATACCCCCCCCCCTATTGTGGATAACTCTCCGCCATTTGGGTCAAAAGTCACGGTGTAAGAGGGTCTAGAATACCTTACAGACACCTGTCCAGATAGTCTTTGTTGGGTTGCACCGAAGATAATAATAGACAAAAGAGCCATGACGAGTGTGTAATTTATGCACAACATTCCAACTCGCATTTTGTCCCAAAATCTCATTTCTGTATCCCCTTATATAATTTCTTCAAAAGTCTAAATTATATTTGAAAAATTGTCAAGTCTTTTCGACAACTTTCGATAATCGCCTTAATTTTTATTTTTTCTTTTTTCTTTCTTATTTTAACATTTGTACTTCTTCGTCCATTAGGCAATAGTCAATTTCACTGACTGTTGTTGCAAGTTGTTCAGCGTAAAAGTTTGCAAGATTTTCATCTTCGCACTCCACCATAACTCTTACTTTTGGTTCCGTTCCACTTGGACGGACGAGCAATCTTCCCTTGTCGCCCAATGCTTCTGTCAAGTATTCAATTTGCATTTTCAAGTTTTCATTTTGCATAACTCGTTCTTTATCTCGAACAAGGCAATCTATGTTTCGTTGTGGGTAAAGTTTTACTTGTGATAATTCACTAAGTTTCTTATGTTCTTTTTTCATCATTTCACAAAGTTTTATTGCGGTCAAAATTCCGTCACCAGTTGACGCCAAATCTCTAAATATTATATGTCCCACTTTCTCGCCACCAAAGTTAAGTCCGTTTTGCTCAATCATTTCTATAACATATTTATCTCCAATGTCCGACCGCAAAAGGTCTATGCCCAGTGACTTCAATTCTTCCTCAAGCCCTTTGTTTGTTTGCTTTGTTCCGACCAATGTGTCGTATATCAACTTGCCCTCAGATTTTAGATATTTTGCAAGCATATATATCATCATATCGCCGTCTATCACATTACCCTTTTCATCACAAGCGATTATTCGGTCGGCGTCACCGTCAAGCGCTATTCCCATATCCGCGCCCGACCTGACGGTCGCCTCGCAAACGCTCTCGGGATGCAATGCTCCACAGCCAACATTTATGTTTTTGCCATCTGACGTGCAATGGATTTCCACTACCTCTGCCCCAAGCCTGCGAAGAACATTCGGGGCAATTTTATACGCCGCCCCGTTGCTTGCGTCAACGACAACTTTAAGCCCACGAAGTTTGGTGTCGGAACACTTTACAAGATAGTCCTCATACTTTTTCACGACATCTTCGCTTTGCAAAAAACGCCCCACGCTAAACCCGTCAAGTTTTGTGTATTTTTGAAATTCGTTTTCAATTTTTTCCTCTTGCTCGTCGGAAAGTTTTATGCCGTTGTAGTCAAAAATTTTAATTCCGTTGTATTCTGGTGGGTTGTGTGAGGCACTTACAACAACGCCAAAATCTGCCCGCAGTTTTTTGGTTAAGTAAGAAATTCCAGGTGTGGTGCAAATGCCAACGTCAACAATTTTTGCCCCCGCCTCCATTGCTCCAAGTGAAAAAGCAGAGGTGATAAGGTCACGGGTCGCCCTTGTGTCCCCGCCCAAAACTATCCTTGCTCCAAGCCTGCTTGCCCCCAAAGCGTTGCCGCAACGTCTTGCAATGTCAACATTTAAAAAATCGTCAAACACACCTCTTATGCCGTCCGTTCCAAAATATTTACCCATATTTTCAACCTTTCATGCTTTAAATTATTTTGTAATCTCATTTAACACGGTTATATCTTTATTAGATTTTAGTTAAAATGTGATTTTGATTGATTATATCATATATCTAATCAAAAAAAATGTTTCGATAGAGTATTTTATGAAAAAATTACACAAATGTTTAAGAGAAAAAATAATTAAACAAAAAATTATTCAAATAGTTTACACGTAATGATTTTTATAGTATAATAATTGTATGGAAAAGTTATATAAAAAACAAAAAATAGTATTCTTTTTTGCTCTGTTTTTGAGCATTGGCTTTGTGGCAAGTATCCCAGCAATTATTTTTGGTGCTTCAAAAGGCATGACTTTTCTTTTAGTCATCGGCATAATATTTGCAGTTCTTGGGTTTTACGGCTCACCAATGCTATGGGTGCAATTTGGAGCGTTAAATCAGGCAAAGCGAATTGTATATGCAGTTGACGAAGAGAAAATTTATTCCGTTGAGGACATTGCAAACCAACTTCAACTGCCCGTTGGCGAAGTGAAATCTCAACTGATAACGGCAATCAACAAAAACTACATTGAAGGGTTTTTGTTTGATGGCGAAAAGTTGACAGCAAACAAAAATAAATCTGCAATCAAAATGCTCACTCGTTGCGAGAACTGCGGTGCTCCGCTTAAGAAAACTCATGACGGTAAGTATTGCCCATATTGCCATTCATTGTTTGAAAAGTAAATATAACACAAAACCTTGTTACTAAAAAGCAACAAGGTTTTTTTATTGTTTATTGAATAATTGTAAGCATAAATACAATTATGCCTTAATAAATTAAAGCATTTTTATCCCCGATACAGAGTTTTATGCTCTTGCAAAGACTGAACTGTTTTGTGCAAGATAGGTTGAAAGGTCATTTAGGGTTTGGAAAGATGAAAGTTCATAATCTGGGATATTGCACTCAAAAGTATCCTCTAGGGTGCAGATAAGTGACATCAAGCCAAATGAGTCAATGCCAATGTCGCCAACAAGGCTGGTGTTTTCATTCAAGTTGTCTGCTGGCACGCCAACATAATCACTGATAATTTGTTTAAGTTCGTTCATTTTTTATCTCCTTTGTTAAATTACAAGTCCGCCAGTTTTCTTGTGTCTTGCAAGGGCTGGTTTACGCATAATTTTCTTTGAAGCGTTGCGTTCAAAGTCTTCGTCCAATACATCAATGTAAGATATTCTCTTGTATGGGGCAAGTGTTTGGTTAAGTTTTCTGAAATCTGCAATAATTTCCTCATCTGACTTCTTTTCGTCACCCAAAAAGATTTCTGCACAGATAAGTCGTTTTTTCTCACCTTTAATTTCGCAATCTTCTTCAAAGACCATTGTGTCTTTTACATATCTGATGTTTGTGACAATGGCTTGTTCAAGTTCTTCTGGATAGACGTTTTTGCCGCTGTCTAAGACAATAAGGTTTTTCTTTCTGCCTGCCAAAAAGAGTTCGCCTTTTTCGTTTTGTCTTGCAAGGTCGCCTGTGTGGAAGAAGCCTTCTTCGTCAAACACTTGCTTTGTTGCTTCTTCGTCTTTATAATAGCCTTTTGAAACGCTTGGCCCCTTTACGCAAAGTTCGCCAATCCCCTCTTCGTCTGGTTCAAAAATTTTGACTTCAAGTCTTGGGCAAACTTTTCCGATTGAAGCACAGTCGCCCAAGGTGTCTGCATTCATAGAAACAAGTGGACCACATTCCGTAATTCCAAAGCCGTTTATGATATACACGCCAAGGTCTCTCATGCCCGACACCACTTCTGGGTCAAGTGGAGCGCCGCCACAAACAATTTGTTGCAAGTTGCCACCAAATGGAGCAAACAAATCTTTAAATAATTTGTGTGTAACGTCAATGCCAAGTTTGTTAAGCATTTTGCAAAGTTTAATTCCCTTTTTAAGTTTTTCTTCTTTGCCTTGCTTCTTTGCTTCTTGCCAAATGGTTTTGTAGAAAGCGTTTGCAATCATTGGAACAACTGTTATGATATATGGTTTAAAGACTTTCATGTTAAGCATCATATCTTTCATGCTGCCATTTATGTATGTAAGTCTGCCCGCTGCAACACGTGGCATAATGTGCGTATAAATTTCTGTTGCATGGTGCATTGGGAGAATGGACATTGAAGTGTTATTCTTTTTTGACCCACGAATGACATCAAGACAGTTGGACATATTTGTTGCAAGGTTTCTGCCGGTGAGCATAACTGCTTTGTTTGCCCCAGTTGTGCCAGAAGTAAAGATAATTTCTGCAACTGCGTCAAGGTCTGGCTGCATTGCTCTATATTTTCCTGCATTTTCCTTTTTCTTGCCCAATTTTTGAATTTCATCAAATGTTTTGAGGTCATCGACTTTTTTGTCGATTGTAATTATTGTTTTAATTCTCTTGCATTTTTCTGCAACTGCTTTGATTTTTGGAACAAGATATGCTGAACAAATAACTGCATCTGCGTCACATTTTTTGAGCAATGTTTCAAGAAGTTCCTCTTTTGCGTCTTTATCTATTGGGCTTATAACTCCCGCTCCGCCAACGATTGTCACATCTGTAACAAAATATTTATAGGAATTTTCGGCAAGGAGTGCAATATGTTTGCCTTGAAGTCCCATTGCAATAAGTCCGTCACCAAAACTCTCAACATCTTCAAGAAGCCCTTGTGCTGTGTGATAGACAATTTTTCTGTGACTATCTAGTTCTGCCAAAACTTGTGTGTCTGGAGCAAGTCTTGCAATTCTTTCAAACACTTCTTTTGTGCTTTTGTAGTCACCTTCTTTCAAAAAGGTTTTCTTCAGCATTTCCGTTTCTTTATAATATTTCATTTATTTTCTCCTTCTACGTTTATTTCTTTTAGATATGGATCAGATGTCCCAAGCATAATGTCAACAATCTTTTCAAACGCTGCATGGAATCTATCAATGTCTTCCCCGCATACAAGTTTTTTCTGTGCGTCATAAATAAATTGCATTTCATGAGTGTTCACGTCAAACAGCACGGCATAATAACATGGAAGTGCGCATTTGTTGTTGCTATAAATTTGAAAAGACACGCCCTCTGGCTTCATAATTGGAACAAAGGAAAATGTGAGTGCATAATATGTGCGAAGATTTGAACTCTTCCAAATTTTATGTGTTAGCATTTGGAAAGCGAAATCTGAAAAGCCAAGGTGTCTGTAAAATAGCATTTGATTTTTGCAGAATGTGTCAATACTTTCAGACAATTTTGCTTCTAGGTCCATTGTGACATAGCAGCCAAGGCTTTGAGTTTTTGTTCCCGAAACGCTTCTTTCAAGTGCAGTGCCACGGCAGTTTGAAAGTTCAAGTTGAAGTTGATTTTTAATATTGTTGTTAAGTTTTGATTGAGTGAGTGACACGGCATAAAACAAGAAGTTTGCTGGGGTGATTTTATGCTGGACGCAATAGTCAACAATTTTGGAAGATTTTTCCTTATCCATTGGCTTCATATAACTTTCTGTTTGATTGTTAATAAGAAACATTTTCATGGAACGCTTGTTAAAGTTCTTCTTTGCGATTTTGCTGTGTAGCCCATGAACGCCAGCGTAATATGGTTCTTCCCTAGCCCTCATATACTCGTTGAAGAAGTCAAAATTTCTTTGTTTAATTTTTTCATTGTGTTTAACTTGCAAATCTTTCTTTATAACTTCTTCAAATTTTGGAATTGGCTTTGGAAGAGGTTTATCATTTTTCAAAGCGTCATAAACTTCAAACAGGTCTTTGTAGAAGATGTTAAGCCCATAGAGGTCTGCAATCAAGTGGCAAATTTTCACAAAAATCATAAGTTTGTTGTCATAAGTTTTGCAAAGATAAAATTCCACCACTTTGCCATGTTTATATCTAATCGCCTTTTTCTTTCTGTCTGCGATAAATTTGTCTTGTTCTTCTTTTGTTGCAAATTCGATGTATGGAATGACTGGGCAGGTTGCTTCGTCATCAAAATATTGCATAAGTTTTCGTCTTTTTACAAACTTAATATGCATGCTATCATTTCGCATGAAGGCAAGAGAAATTGCTTGTCGCATAAGGTCAATGTCCAACATTTCATCACTCGTTGCAGAAGACAAAATGTTTATCACCCTTTTGTCCAGTGAAAACAGGAGTTGCATTTTCACCACTTCTTGCGAAGGGTTAAGCTCATAATACACCCGATTTTTTTTCATTTGCTTTTTTCTCCTTTTATGTCGAAGATTGTCGAGTTTTATCTACGACAAAATAATAGCATAAATTGTTTATATGTAAAAGCAATTTTTAAAAATTAAACTCCCGAGTTCATTCCACCAAAATAGAGTGTTTTCTCGCTCTCTCGCTCAGCGAGAATTTGGGCGAAAAATGTTAAATTTTTGTTGAAATTGGAAGAAATTTAGTGTATAATGCAAATATGGAAGACATAAAAGAGGTAATTTCGCAAAATATTGCGACAATCCGCAAGAAAAGAAAACTTACACAAGTGGAACTGTCAGAAAAATTAAATTATTCTGACAAGGCAATCTCCCGCTGGGAAAAGGGTGAGTCTTTACCCGACATTGAAACGCTGCATAAGTTAAGCGAAATATTGGAAGTTCCCGTTGCATCTTTCTTTGAAGAAAATGCTTTTGTAGAGCAAGAAATTCCAAAGAAAAACGCTAACCTTCCAAACAAAATTATGGTTGCAGTTTTGTCTTGCCTTGTTGTGTGGATTGTGGCAACAATTTTGTATGTTTACATCTACACCTATTCAAACATAAAATATTGGCAAGCGTTTATTTGGGCAATTCCTGTGATGACAATTTTGCTTCGCTATTACAACAAAATTTGGGGCTGGGCAAAGTTATCGATATATCTTCACAGTGTCACCTTGTGGTCACTTGTTGCAGCAATATATTGTCAGTTTTTAAGTTATAACATTTGGATAATGTTCCTTTTGGGGGCGCTACTTCAAGTTATCATTGTTCTAAATCACTTCATTAAACCAATTAAATCTGACTCCAAATGGTTTGGCATTTTCAATATTAAAAAATAGACAAATTCTAATTATACACTTTCAAAATTTTGTCGAACAAAATTACAAAAACAAACCTAAAAAGGTTTAACACTTTTCGTTTTTTATGTTAAACTTTTTTTATTAGAAAATAAAAGGAGATGTTATGAAAGAATTTTTTAAGAAACTAAAATGGGACAGCATAATCGTGTCACTGCTCACAATTGCCATTGGTGTGTTGTGCATTGTTATGCCAAGCGAAGCGGGAGATGTTCTTCTAATTGTCTTTGGTGCAATGCTCATTGCTATTGGTGCAACCTTATTTATCAGATTTTTCACCACAGAAAGGTTGTTTGCCAGCCACATTATGATTATGGCAGTTGTTAGCATTGTGCTTGGCGTTATATGTCTTGTGCAAAGAAGTGCATTACAAAGCATTTTGACCATTCTTTTGGGACTTTACATTGTGGTCGATTCCCTATCTTCCATTGGTGACAGCATTTATCTTTGCAAAGCAAAAGTTTCAGGCTGGTTTATCCTATTCCTCTTGTCCCTTCTTTCTTGCGGACTTGGCGTTGTCGTTATGTTCTCAACATTTGACACAGTTATGATTTTCGCTGGTGTTTCACTTCTTATTGAAGGCGTCAAAAGATTTACTCTCACTCTCACATTCAGCAACAAAATTCGCTCCGCTCGCAAACAATTTGAAAAGAGCATGCAAGATGTGATTGAAATTGAAGAAGAATAAGCCCTTTTAAAAGAACAGAAAGAGATGTCGTTTTGACACCTCTTTTTTATTATTCTTTGTTTTTCCATCAATCTATTTGCTAAACATAAACATTCACTCAACATAAAACAATAAATCTACTATTATTTCTCTTTATAATTCAATGCACGAAGGCTGTTTAGAATTGCAATGACTGTTACACCAACATCAGCAATAACTGCACTAAGCATGCCCGTCACACCAAAAGCCCCAAGTGCAAGGAAAAGAATTTTTACACCAGCGGGAAAAATAATATTTTGCCAAACAATTTTGTGAGTGAATTTGCTTATTTTTATTGCAAGAGATATTTTGTTTGGATTGTCGTCTGTAAGAACAATGTCGCTTGCTTCCACACTTGCTGGGTTGCCATTTAGCCCCATGCAAAAGCCCACATCAGAAAGAGTGAGCGAAGGAGCATCGTTTAGTCCGTCACCAACAAAACCAATAACTTGTTTATTATCTTTCTTTGCATTTTCAAGCCAAAGTGATTTTTCTTGTGGCAAAAGTTCGCTTTCATAGTGATTTATTCCTAGGCTTGTTGCAAGAGTTTTTACGGTTTGCTTTTTGTCGCCAGAGAGCAAAACTGTTTCAACCCCCATGTTATTTAATTCTTCAATTTCCGCTTTGCTTTGTGGTTTTATGCTATCCTGCAAGTGGAACACCGCAAGCAAATTTTCACCTTCATAAAGTTCCACGCTTGTGTCGGAAAGATTTTTGCCACGTCTGCCCACAAAATACTTTTTCTCATTGTGTTCAAAATACACACCTTCACCCGCCACTTCTTTTATATTTTCACCTTTAGGAAGTTTTGAGTTCGCTTTATTGCAAATCGCAACTGCAAGTGGGTGTAAGGAATATTGTTCGCCAATGCTTGCAAGAAATAAGGCTTGCTGCTCGTCAATATCGCCAAACAAGTCAACTCTTTTTACTTCAAATTTACCTGTTGTGAGTGTTCCCGTTTTGTCAAAAGCAATTTTACTTAACTTTGCACAAAGGTCAAGATATGTTGAACCTTTTATCAAAATTCCCTTACTGCTTGCGTTGCCAAGTCCCGAAAAATATGAAAGCGGAACGGAAATTGCAAAGGCACATGGGCAAGAAATTACAAGAAAAATAAGTCCACGATAAAGTGCTGTGTTGAAATCTTTTGACACTAAAAATACAATACCAAAAGTTAAAATTGAAAGTGCAATTACACCCAATGTGTAATACTTCGTCATTTTTGAAATGGCTGTTTCTGTCTTTGATTTCTTGCTTTGATTGTTTTCAATCAGATTTAAAATTTTGCAAACTGTGCTGTCCTTATAAGGTGCAATGACTTTGATTTTCAAAACGCCATCAAGAACAATGCTGCCAGACAATATTTCATCTTTTGTTTTTACATGAACTGGCAAACTTTCGCCCGTCAAACTTTGAGTGTTAAGATTGCAACTGCCCTCAAGCACAACCCCGTCAAGTGGGACACATTCCCCAGGGCGAACGACAATAATTTGTCCCACTTCAACTCCCGCTGGAGTCACTCGTTTTTCGCCGTCAGATGTCAAAATATTTGCATAATCTGGCTTAAAATTGGTCATTTTTTCAATGGATTTGCGTGACTTTGCAACCGCCATATTCTCCAAAATCTTGCCAATGGAATAAAGCCCAATAACCATAATTGCTTCCATATCTTTGCCAATGGCAACAGCCCCTACGACTGATATTGTAAGAAGCAAATTTTCATTCACCACCCCACGCACAAGAAGTCTGACTGCTTTTATATATGTCTTATATCCAAGGAGCAAAACTGACGACACAAGCAAAGTCCAGTGCAGCCACACGGGAATGTTTGAAAGCATGCACAGCCCGCCAAGCACTAGCCCTGCAATGAGAAAACATAAATCAAGAATAAACGCCCCATTTGCAACATTTTTTGACATTTTATTCTCTATTTTGCAACAATCGTCAAGCGACTTATCCACATTTTCTGCACAAGATGTGACATCTTTGTGCAACACAGTCAACACAACATCTGGTTCCAACTTTTTAGTGACCTTTTCAATCTGCTTAAGACCAAGGTCAAAATTATCACTTTCAATGGTCAATTCAGATTTTAAAAAGTCAATTTTCGCAAACTGGATATTTTTGCACTTTACATATTGATTTTCAAGCGCCCTAGCACAGTTTGGACAATCCAAGTTTTCAATTTTCAAAAGATACTTCATTTTCTAGTCCTTCTTTCCTTCAAATTCTTCTTGAGTGTGTTCCAAGCAGACGTCAAACAGTTCTTTCACATGTTCGTCTGCCAAACTATACCAAACTTCTTTTCCCAGCTTTCTGCTTTTTATCAAATTGAGTTCCCGCAAGTTTTTGAGTTGATGAGAAATTGCAGATTTCGTCATGTTCAAAATGTAAGATATGTCGCACACGCAAAGTTCATTTCCCACCAAAAGATTTATTATCTTTAGCCTTGTGCTGTCACTCATTGCCTTGTAAAAATCCGCCATAAAAATAAGTCGGTCGTCATCTAGCAAATGATTTTTCGCCACTTCAACCTTTTCAACATGAATACACGAGCAATCACATTCCATTCTATTTTGTGTCATTTCTTCTCCTTTAAAACATTGTTTACTTGCAAAACCGCTTTTAAATATCATTTTCCACAATTTTGCCCATTTACACAACATTATACGCAATAATTGAATAATCGTTCAACTATTACACTGTTATTATAATTGAATATTCATTCAACTGTCAAGCAAAAAACAAAAATAGTTGAAAAAAATTTTCAACTATCTTGCTGGCTCTGGGGCTTCATTATGCATTTGAGCATCATATGCCATAATTTGTTTTACCAAAACCTTATTTAATTTTCTTATTGGGAAAGATACAATGTGAGTTAAGTCGTCTGCATTTCTGCCATCATAAAATTCAACAGTCGCCTCTTCTTTTGGATTTATGAAAAACCTTCCATGCGCAATAGAATTTCTGATATGATTTGCTGCACTAACTTCCATTTTGCACCCGCCTCGTTTTAAAATGTCGCAAAACTCTTCTTTGCTAACAGTTGTGGCAATGTTGCCAAAAGTTGCAATAAGCAGATTATGAACAATATCTGTATAAGAATTGACAATCGCTCCCTCTTGCATTGCCACCCCATTATACTTAAGAAATTTATAAAAATATGCTTCAAATTGAATAAATGTCATGTTAACATTTTCTTTCAAACATCTAAGATACGTGGCCGCTCTTAAACAGGCAATAAAATTGTTATATTCATTTGCCTTAAATGGAATTCTGGATAAGAAGAAAACAGGATTAGCCGACCCTACTGAATACGCACAGTCAATGACCTCATTATTTGAATAAAAATAGTTTAAGAAGGCTTCTTTTTGGTGCATATCAAGTTTAACTGGTTTTCCATTTCTCTCAAGCTTTAAATAATCGTTTAGATTTCTTTCGTTCAAAGACCTTTTGTCCACAGCTTTTTGAAGATCGGGTCTTTCTCTGAAGTTATACATTGAGCCAGCCAAATTGAAATTAAATACAGAAATAATTGTTCTCATTTCTTGGTCAGAAAGCAATAACTGAATTTCAGGTTGTCCTTTTGGTTTAAGTTTCAAACTAAATTCCCCTGGGCTGACAAACTGAAAATTTGGGTGGTCTGTGTCAGTATGAACCATCGCCTCACGAATCATCTTATAAAGTTGAGAATAACCTATTGTTTTATTTTGCAAATTAACTTTCTTTTTAATCTCCTTCAGTTCGTCTTTTCTGTCGGGCAGTGATTCATCCAATTTCAAACTCTTAAACATTTCCGATTGGCATACAAGAGCCATTTTTGTAAAACATGAAATGGCAACTGGAAAAATCTCAGAAATAAACTGGTCAACACTGCTTGAAGAGAATGTATTATCAAGAGTCTCTTGTGCCGCTTGCACAAAAGTTTTACTATCACTTGTCATAAATCTTGTCAAAGATTGCTCCATGTATTTTGAATACAATGTTAAAACATAACTACTATCATCCATATTTTTATTGTATCACAACTTTAAGAAGATGTCAAATTTGTCCAGTCATTAGCCCAAATACCCTTTTAACAGTTCATCAACAAAAACTCTTCTAGAAACAAAAAAGCCTTTTTGAAAAAGACTTCTTCTACATTGTTTGGTGCGACCATAGGGACTCGAACCCCAAACCTTCACGTCCGTAGGAACAAGGTCAGTTTTTCGTTCCTTATTAACACCACATTTTACCTGATTTTCATTATCATTTTTTACACTTGTTATTTTTCAGAATTGCAAGTATTTTAACTAGTTCGTGAAATAATTCGTAAAATTTTGATAATGAGTAATAACGAATATTTTTTAAAAGCAAGTTTTTTTGAACTTGCATTTTTTTCACATTTTCACGACAGGTTTTCGTGAATAAATGCTCAATTACATTCAAATTAACTTCAAATTTATTATATAAGAAAAATCAAAACTTGTCAAGTTTATATGACGAAAGGAGCAAATTTAAATGAACAAAGATGAAAATTCAATTACATTAAGACAAGATAGTGATTTCGTTGCAAATGTTATTAAATATGGTGGAAGACCAGCAAGTCAAACAGACATAGACAAAAACTATGTTATAGTGGACGACAAAGGAAATTTTAAGTTGAAACTCACAAAAAGAAATAGATTAAAGGCTTCAAACAAATTGTTCTTAATTATGATTTTATCAAAATTAAGTAAAAATGGTGTTGAAAACTATTACGATAAACCACTAACATTAGGTTTAAAGGAATATTCGACTTATAGAAATATAACAACCGATAAGGCAAGGTCAAAACTTAAAGATGATATGTCTACTTTATATGATATGAGTGTTGAGTTGAAGATTCTTTCAAAAAACAAGAAAGAAATATTAGGCTCAGTAGATTTTCGTATTCTTAGTGCAAAGGCAACTATTAAAATGAATCAAGTGTATATTTGGTTCACAGATAAGTTTTTAGACTTTTATAAAAGAGTTAAAACAATTATGCCACTACCGAAAGAAATATTTATGGTTAAAGTAAAGGACAATCCTAACACCTTTGATATGTTTATGAAATTACTTATGCACTACAATATCAATAACAACAAAAACAATAAAAACAAAAATGTTTTAAGTGTCAACACATTACTAGAATATTGTTCTGCTATTCCAAGATATGATGAAGATATAAAGAAAAATGGTGGTATGACCCAAAGAATAATTAAACCATTTATTAGAGATTTAAATGCAATCAACATAATCGAATGGTATTTTTTGGATAATGAAAACAATATAAAAACACCAAATGATATTAAGAACTATTACGATTTTATAGATTTAAAAGTTGTTTGGAGTTGGAAAAGAGAAATTTTTAATGAATTAACTGCATAAAAGTTGCCTTTCTCTTATGTAAACTTATTAAAAAGATTGTGAAAAGTAATTAAAAGTTTATGAAAAGCGACTTATCTCTTATGTGAACCAATGGTAAAACCCTTATAAAATAAGCAATTTAAAGGGGTTGAAAAATTCAATATATTTAAAATATATAAAATATTTAAGCGAATTGGCTCATTAAAAAGTTGAGCTATTCGCTATTAAATCAATAAAAACAAAAAATTAAAGGAGATTTAAACGATGACATATAGTCAAAATGATATTGATATGGTAAAACCATACATAGAAAGTTATTTGATAGGAAAAGGAATTGATATAAATAGGAATTTCAGGTGTTTAGACCCAGAACACGGAGATAAAAACCCATCTATGAGTTATGATAAGAATAATTTTGTTGTTCATTGTTTTGGTTGTAAAAAAACTTATGACATATTTGGCTTGATTGGTTTAGATTATAATTTAAATAATTCAGACGCTTTTATTAAAACAATGGAATTATATGCACCTAGACAAATAGCAGAAAGAAAACTAGTTGAAAATAAACAACAAGAAAAGATTAAAAAAGATTTTAGCGAAAAATACAAAGTGTGGCATAATGATTTACTTGCAAACGAGCAAGCACTGAACTATATTCTATCTCGCAAAATAGATAAAGAATTGATAGAAAGATTTAATCTAGGGTTTGATAAAGAACATAATACAATAGTTTTTCCAAAAACAAATTTTACATATAGTGCAAGAACGATAGATAAAAAACAACATTTTAAACAAGGCGAAAGCACAATTTTTAACCAATCTGCATTATATAACGACAAGAACTATTGCATTATAACGGAAGGCGAATTTGATTGTTTAAGTTGTGAAAGTTTAGGCTATAATGCGATAGGTCTTGGCGGAGTTTCACTAATCAACAAATTTGTTGAAAGCAATCCACCAAAAGAAAAAGTATATATTTTAATGTTAGATAATGATGATACTGGTAAAACTGCCACAACAGACCTTATCCACCTATTACAAGCACGAGATTTAAGGTGTATCGCATTTGATTATACCAAGCACTATAAAGACCCTAACGAATGTTTAACTAATGATTTTGAATGGTTTAACAAGGAAATTCAAGGGGTTGTAGAAAATGCAGAAAGTTTAATAAATGAAGATGAAGAAAATACTAGAAAAGAATACGAGAAAGAAAGTTGTTTAAGCAAACTTGAAAAGTTAAATCAATTTATAGAAAACACAAAAGACTTTATTCCTTACTCTACTGGCTTTAAGTCATTGGATAGTGTTTTATGTGGTGGACTATATTCGGGTCTTATTTGTTTAGGTGCTCCGTCATCAACTGGCAAGACAACATTTGCTTTACAAATTGCCGATAACATTGCAAAAAACGGACAAGATGTCTTGTTCATTTCTCTTGAAATGCCAGAGTTGGAACTCATGTGTAAGTCATTGTCTAGGTTAACTTTTGAAAATGAAAACGATAGGCTTGTTCCCAAAAGTATGAATGATATTTTGTATGGTTTTCACTATCAACATTATAGAGAGAATGAACTAAAAAGTATAGAAGCAAGTAAAGAAGAATATTCAAAATTTGCAAACAATTTATTCATAAAAGAATGTCAGTCTATAAATGTTAATCAAATAAGAGAAATTATAGAAAAACACATAAAAATTAGAAAGAAAAAACCAGTTGTGTTTATTGACTATCTTCAAATAATCGCACCAGTCGATAGTAAGCAAGATATAAGAATGGTTGTAGATTATAATGTTAGTGAATTAAAAAGATTAGCGAGAGAATTTGTTATTCCTATTGTAGCAATAAGTTCAGTTAATAGACAAAGCTATAAAGATAAAATGGATATGACTGCTTTTAAAGAAAGTGGTGGCATTGAGTTTGGTGCAGATATATTGCTATCTTTACAATTTACAAACATAGGACAAAAAGGGTTCGACCTTGAAGAAGCAAAAAGAAGCGACCCAAGAAAAATTACATTAAGTGTGTTAAAAAATAGAAATGGAATCACTGGAAAAGGGGCATATTTCGAGTATAAACCCGTGTATAATTGCTTTAAAGAAAGTGATGAACAAGCATTTGATTTGAAAGATACTAAGAGTAGTGAGAGAAATCAAAACATTTTTTAACAGAATACTCCACTCTTAAAGTAAAAATATAGTGGCTATAATTTGTGTATCAATCAAAGGAACGGTTGAATGGTGGAATTATGGCAAATAAGGTTAAAGCGAAAGCAGATTTAAGATATGTTGAAATAAAGTTTTTTAAAAATTCAGAAGATAAAAAAGAGCATACTTGCTTTTTAAGGCTAAATACATTGAAAGATAGTTTAAAAAAGTTTGACGAGTATGCTCCTAATAGAATTATTACAAATATTGAAGTGTTATGCTCCATAGAAATTGAGTTGTAAGAAAGTTTACAACTCTTTTTTTGTGCCAAAATTTATATAATCTTTTTTCTTTTTATTTGCATATTCTAGCATTTTGCAAGCACCACCCCAAGAGTGATTCACATAAAACATTATGTAATCGCTATTGTTTACTATCCACTCGTTTCGCTTTAAAATTGCAAACTTTTTAGGCACATTTTCGATAGGTGGAAAAAGTAAGTCATCATAAGTCTTTTTGATATAATCTTTATCCATATCATCAAACTTTTTATCAAGGTAAGCAAGGACTAAATAAGATTTAATTTGTGGATATATAGGTTTTAGTTCTCTTAAAAATCTTGCACAAGTTATATCAAAACCACCGTAACCACCAAGAAGAAAGTCTGTGATACCCATATTCTCCACACAATTGATTATTTCGCTTTTTATCCTACATTCCAAATCACTATTAGACCAAAAATCACTATGTCCAAACAAACTACAATATTTACTCATAAAAATCTCCTTAAATTTATTGCAACACGCCAATACAAATATCGTATTGCAGTTTAATTATAGGATATTTGAGTTTTTATCGCAACTTTTTACCGTGTTTACACACGCTAAATATAAAAAGGTAGTTTGATAAAATTATAAACATAAGTGAGGTGGTTATATGACAACACAAAAGGCAGTTGCATTAAGAGTTTCAAATTTGTTAGTAAAAAACCATTTAACACAATATGCTTTATGTAAAAAGATTGCAATGCCAGAAGAAACTTTGCGTTCAATTATAGATGAGAGATATAAAACAGTTAAGCTTGATACAATTATTTTGATTTGTGATGGTTTTGATATTTCTCTGCAAGAGTTCTTTAATGATGATTTGTTTAAAAGAGAAAATTTAGAAGTAGAATAAAAGGTGGCGGAATGCTAAAAAATAGATGTTGTATAGAAATATGCGACATTTATTTTTGTTTTGTTTGTTTTTATCTGTTTTATATGATATAATATGCTCTATAAGGAGTATATTATGGTTAATTTATTAGATAAAGAATACGCAGAAAATGCTTTAAAATTATATCAAACAAACAAGTTTGAAACGAGAGATAAATCTTGGAATAATTGCTATAACTATTTTAGGACTATGATTGATAAAGATTATGAGAATCTTAACATAAAAGAAAAAGAGTTCGCTTGGTTGCAACTAGGGTTTTATTTGGCAAGTTGGGGTATGTTTCGCAACTCTTTTCTATCTCAATATGATTATTCAATATATGACAAGGTGTTAAAAATTGTTTTAGATAAAAAATACTCTATCCTATGGAATGTTGGCATTGATACTTTAAAATATAATAAAGAAGAATATGTAAATAAAGTATTTGATATTTCAAAAGAGATAAACAAGACTTTGAGAGAAAATAGAGTTTTCTATAACACCAAGAGTATTTTCCAAAGAAAACGCACTGATGAAAGCGAAATAAGTCAAACCTTAATTACTAAAATTTTATTAGGTGTGTTGGGTTGTTGCCCAGCCTATGATAACTATTTCAATAAGGCAATAAAGTTTGGTGATAAGGCATTTTATAGCGAAAAGAAATTTGAAAATTTGGTTGATAATATTGTAGAAAATAGTATTTTGGCAGATTTAAGCAAAAAGTATAATTTACCAATAATGAAAGTTGTTGATATAGTATATTTTCAAATGGGTATTGAACAAGATTTTAAAAGAATGTATGAATTATATATTGACAAAAATATAACTCCTACAAATGACAAAGATTGGAAAATTATTGCCAAATCTTTAAAAGATTTCTATCAACAAACTAACATTGATGGCGAAAGAACAATAAATGTTGCATTTAAGTTTGACAAAGCTAAAATAGACAAATTTATTAAAAACAACAAGAAAAATATTGATAGCGCTTTGTTTCAAATTGTTTCACAAAATTAAACGAAAAGGAAAATATTATGTCAAAAGTATTGTTAAGTAAAATGTTCGTTGGAACTTACAACGAAAATAGTATAGGACACGAAGTTATTAACTTTTATTTGCCAGACAACTGTGAAGATAGTTTCTTGTATAACCCTGCTTATGGAAAAGGTCAAAATGTAGATGCCGTAGTTTTGATAGGTGCTCCACAAAAATACGCATATCCAGTATTGGCAATTGCTTTAAATGTGCAAAAAATAACTATGCAAGAAAATGAAAATTTGGCAAACAAAATTTGTTATGGTAATAAATTATTAAAAGATATAGATTTTGACCAAAGTTCTATTTTTGATACAAAAGCTAAAATAAGTCATCTTACATATAAAGTTGAGAAAGGCAATTTGAAAAAATTGTCAGAGTATGTTTTAGACGGAACTACTAAAAAAGTAAGCCAACAAATATATATTGTACCAGCATTTAATAAGAAATTTACAAAAGAAATGCAACAAAAAAGAGTTGCAGAATTGCAAGAGAAGAATTGTCGAGTTATTGTGTTAGAAAAAGAAAACCCTCAACATTCTTGTGCATATTGTGAGTGTGATAGTAAGCAAAATAAACAATTGTATGACTTTATAAAAGACGCAGAAAATTATAAAAATTATGATTTGTCAAAAGTTGATTTATCTAAAAATATTGCCAATATAAAAAGCGATAGTTTCTTGAATTTCATAGGCAAACAATATAGCGAACAAGCTTTTACAAATATGTTCTATAATATACTTGAAAAAAGCAATGAACAATACAGAAAATCATTTGTAAATTTCCTTTTAAAAGATTGTGAGCTTGAAAGTGGCAAAGAATATATCGTTTCAAATTTAGATTATGAAATTGCGAGAGAAAAAATTACAACTGACACAACTCATAAAGGTAGATTAGATTTGTTGATATATAATCAAGATTATATTATTATAATAGAAAATAAAGTTGGCTCATTGCTCAATGGGTTATATGAAGAAAATGGGACAAAGTTTACTCAGTTAGATAAATACAAAGACTATGCCGAGAAATTAAAAAGCAATAATGAGAGTTTAAAAAATGCTCAAATTCTAGTATTCTTGTTTGTGCCAAATTATTCTAGTGTAAAATCTGATAATAAAGAATTTGTGATTACATATAAGAATTTGCTGGACTACTTTAAGAAAAACAGATTAAATACTTTTGACAGCAATTTATATGAAGAATTTTTAAATGGATTGGCATTACATTCGCTAACTCGTGAAGAAGACATAAATAGAAGATTTATCAATGTTTTGAAAAATTAGCAAAGAAAAAAGAGAGTGATTTTTGATTTTCACTCTCTATTTTTTTACCTTTTTAAGCATTGTTATTACTGCATTTTTTGTATCTTCATCAACTTTTGAAAGTAGTTCTATTATGTCCTTATCATTTTTGTATTGACTTGGGTCATAATAAAAGAATTCTGCTGGGGTCGTATTGCAAACTTCTAAAATGTCAAATAAAGTATCAATGGTTGGTAAAAAGTCTTTATCACATTCTAGTTTGTTGATATAGCCATAGTTTTTGCCGATAAGATTTGATAACTTTCTAGCTGACAAATTATTGTCGTTTCGCAGTTTTGATATTCTTTCGATAAACTTAACCTTGTCTTGATTTTCCATTTCAAAACCTCCACTATTTTCTACCAATATTATAGACTATGGCTTGTTTAAACTCGTGGAGTTGTTGTGTGTAAATATCCGATATTTATTATCATTATATCGTTTATAACTGATATTGTTGCAAAATATGAAATAAAATGCTATAATATTTGCGTTAAAAGGGAGAAAATAAAATGAAAAAGTTAAGGTTGTTTTCAATAATGTTCTTGTTGACTATAAGTTGTTGCTTATTTAGTGCTTGTGGCTCTAACATTACTTTGACAATAAACTTTGATAGCAATGGTGGAACGAGTTGCAAGTCCATAGAATATGTTGTTGGTAAAAGTTTTAATATGCCAGACGACCCAACAAAAGAAGATTATATTTTTGATGGTTGGTACACCGACAACGATAAATGGAACGAACCATTGACAGTTAACACGATACTTAACTATCCACTTAGCAAAAGTGTTGAGATAACCGCCTATGCAAAATGGATACCAGTTATGTATATTAGTTTTAACACGAATGGTGGTGAAAAACTTGATAGAATTGTTTACGATAATGCAAATTTAGAAATCCCAACACCTGAAAGAAATGGCTATACTTTTATGGGCTGGTATTACGATAATGGTGCTTGGCAACAACAGTTTACAATTGACAGTTTAAATAATATTGAACCAAAAAGTGAAATAACTATTTATGCAAAATGGGCATTGAATAGGTATATCAATTTTGAAAGCAATGGTGGAAGTGAGTGCGAGTCAATAAATCTTGCCACTATAACAAATTATGATATGCCTACGCCAACAAAACCATTATTTATTTTTAAAGGTTGGTTTATGGATAGCAAGTTTGAAACTCCATTTGATAAATCTTTAATAAATTTTGGCGAATATGATACGGCGATTATTGTTTATGCGAAATGGGAAGAAAAGAAAGTCCAAAATGTAACTTTTTATGGCTCTCCTAAAACCGAATATGTTTACGGAGAAGAAGTTGACCTTAATGGAATGTATGCTTATGTTGAATATTACTACTATGAAGGCGAGTACATTGATATAACAAAAGATATGGTTTGTGATTTTAATTCGACAATACTTGTCGCTGATAAAAATGTTAACCAAATAAAAGATACAATGAAGATATCTCTTGGTGAATATTTTAGTGATGATTTTGTCTATACTATTTCTCCTAAGTATAAATCTATAGAAATCAAAAAAGATAGTTTTCAAAGTGAATATTTGATTGGAGAAAACTCATCGTACATAAATTTAAAATGTAATGGCAATAGAAAAATAGATGGGTCTTATTATAAGGCAATAAAGTTTACAATCATTGCAACGACTTTTGAAAATACAACTGAAGAAATAAAAATTAACGCTTATGGAATGGAAAAAGACCATTATACTACAGAATGTACTTGTGGTAAATCTCATATTAGCCCAATTCCTTTTTATAGTTATTACATTTCAGACTCAAAAAAAGACCAAAATGGTAATAAAATTTCGAGAGACAAATGCAAGAGTTCGGAATTTTGCATTGATTTAGATAATGAAATGTTAGGGATAAAATCAGATGCGTATTGTGATATTTCTACGCAACAAACTGGCGATTTCGTTGGTACATTATATTATGGTTTGTGTAGTGCAAATTTTGAATACAATGTGCAATATGCAGAATCAGATTTTAATTCCTTTGAACAATCTGAATATAATTTTATACAAGAGTTTGATAATGAAGATAGTTTATTTAATGAAACGATAACAATTATGTTGGAGAATGGTAGAAAGTTTGATTTTAAAATTGATGATGAAAATTATATTTTATCAGACTTTGATTTTTCCACAACTGGTGAAAAAGAAGCAATAATTCAATATCCATATATAAGTTTGGGTAGATACGAATTATTAAAAGTAAAATATAGTGTTTTCTCTCTTAACGATATTGAGTATATTGAGATGAGAGAAAATTATCTCCAAAGTTCTAGTTATAATGTTTATCCTGAATATGAATTAAAAACTGTTTACTACCATTACGGGGAAGAATTAAAAAGTTGTTCAATGCCTTGTAGTAGTAAAATCCCATATTTCACTTTGGATTTAATAAATATTGGTGAAAATTATACAACTGTTCAAATTTGCGGTATTGATATTAAGATAAAATATGTGGTTAAGAACAAAATAACAAGTGTAAAACTTGTTAATAACAAAATAAACCTTGGTGAAGATGTCTCACTAAAAACATTAGACTTATACGCTTATTATGATGACACTGAATCGGTTGCAGACTTAAATGGTCAAAGAGTAGGTATTTATACATTTTCAGATTCTATTCTCTGGGAACTTCCTCGTATTTACATTGTTTCAATAAAAGATGTAATTATTAAAACATTTGGATATAAATTTACTTATGAAATCCTAGAAGATTTAGACACAAGTTCATTAGGTCAAAAACAAGCGAAAATAAGGCTCTGTGATAAAGAATTTTTAATAGATTATGAGGTCGTTGAAAATGGATAATATAAAAACAAGCAGTTTGTATTGCGAACAATTTGAAGACATTACAAAAAGAATTGTTAAAGAACAAAAAGCAAGTATTAGTATGGTGCAAAGGTTGTTTAAGGTGAGTTTTCCAAAAGCAAAGGCATACATAGAAAAATTAGAAAATTTGGGATATATTGAAAAGATTGGAAGATATTACAAAGTGTTAATTTCTCAAAAAGATTTTAACAATCTAAAATAATTGGTGGCTAATTTGTAAAAGTTATCTTAAAATTAGTTAGGAGTTTCCAAATGATAAGCAATTTAAATAAGAACAAATTGTATGTGATAGAGAGTGATTATAAGGTTGAAGCGAAAGCAACTTTTTACTCCCTACTTTACGAATCTTTAAAAAACAATGAAAAGGTATTGCTAATAAAATATAACCATAGCAATACTTATGAGCATTTTCTTGATAACGCAAAAGCAGAAAATGTGAGCGAAGATATTATTGATAATTTTCACTTAATACAAGTTGAGATATATGCAAGTTTTCTTAGTGATACTTTTGACACAATAAAGAGATTTGGCGAAAAGGTAGATAGAATATTCATTGAAAAGCCAAATATTGAAGATGGGTACAAATATTTAGATTTTTTAAAAGAGATGAAAAGAAGTGTTTTTGTTTTGCCAGCAAACAAGGATAAAGAATATGCAAAGCATTGTGATTATTTAATAAAGATAGGCAAAGAAAAACAAAATGTAAGTACAAAAGATTTTATCCTTTCTTGCACAAATGGAAAAGATTGTGAGAAATACAATGTTGTATTTGTAAATTACAATCTATTAAAACAAGTAAAATAAAATTTAATTATAAAGCGAACATACCGAAAATACTTTCAAATCTTTTGTATCTCATTAGTTTTGGTGTTTCGTGGATAAATTATTAACTCAAACTATTCTCCTTGTTTAAACCATAAAACTCAAGGGAATAAAAG
>ERZ808245.358-NODE-358-length-24462-cov-5.302126_pt1 | contig 24462 bp, 24 predicted proteins | sample MGYA00521243_ERZ808245 | MGnify/ENA primary metagenome ERZ808245 (study PRJEB31516, sample SAMN03275576) | gut metagenome | biome: mammalia-associated habitat; material: feces | host: Papio cynocephalus | place: Kenya | collected 2012-07-07 ... | reverse complement strand
TGCAAAGAAATGAATTATCAAAAAGACAATATTATTCGTTATAAAAATGGTGTTGAACCAAGCGTAAGAACACTCTTTGAAATAGCAGATTATTTTGGTTGTTCAGTTGATGATTTATTAACAAAAGAATACAAATAAGACAATAAAAAAACACTAGGGTTCTTACTATTATTCCTATTGTTTTTCATCATTCATAATCTTTTATTTATCTTCATCAGATTTTATTTCAAGCAAATTTTTATTATCTGCATTGAGTGGAGAGATTGCTTTCTTTTCAACTCTTTGTTCGTATGCGATTTTTGAGAATTTTTATTTATATTTTTTGTCTAAAAATACTTTGTTTCACATCTGTCTAAAAATAGACACCAAAAACTTAAATAAAATTAGGAGAATTGTTATAAAACAAAATAAAATTATATAACACGAATTTGCTAGGTAAAATAAGGGAATAAAGAGATTTTTAGGATATAAAATAAACTATCTTAACAAGTTTTAATCACACCTCTTAATCAGTGGGTCCGGGGTTCGAGCCCCCGACGGTCCACCACAACTAACACCATAAGAACCAACGAAACAATATATGTGTTTGTAAATGGAACTTTTGGTATAATAACAAAAAAGTCTATCAAATAAGATAGATTTTTTTAATTTGTTATTGACAAAAACACTAATTTATGTATAATACTCTATGAACAACGTGAAACATATTTTATATATGTCTGTCGGCTTAGTTCCGACCCACACCGTTCGGTTAGAATTTCATTGACCTTATTTTTAAGGCACAGGCGAAAGGCTAGAAATGAAATTCTTTTTTTATTTGTAAAATTATCTTGTTATAAAGTATTGACAATTATATTTGAAAACTATATAATATGAATACACAATACGAAAGTGTAGCGGTTAATCGCACGTGTTAGACAAGTCAAATCGGCTTGTCCTTTTTTTATTAAAAATTATATTAAATTAAAAATATTTTCCGTTGAGTGTTACTATTGTCAAGTAGAGTAACACTCTCGCACGGGGCTCGGGGCAAGCCCTTGGCCCCAGTGCGAAAATGCTATCGTTAGACTACTTGCTTTCTTTTCTTGGGCTCTGCCCAAACCCGCAAGGAACTAGTCCCTTGACCCGTTTATCACTCGCCGTTAGGCAACCAAACCCCGAAACAATGTTATTGTTTGGGGTTTGCGTCGCAAGAGTTTAATTCGCTTATAAATATGTCAAAGGCAAAGCATAAACCGCTTACGCTTTTTATACGTTCGCTACGCTCACTCTTTGCTATTTCTTTGACATATTTATTACGCAAAGTATTGACATTGCTAAGTTAAGTCAATATAATAAACATTGAAAGTGATTGGCTCGGTTGCAAAACCTTGTAGCCCCCTACGAAATGAAGTATGTAAATACTTGTAGGCACTTTCTTTTTTTTTGCTCAATAAAAAAAGACGTCAACTCAAAAAGTGTCGACGTCGGAACTTTTAAGCGATTTCTTCCAAAAACTCGCCAATATCATAATCAAACGAAATAATACCAAGATTGATAAAATAATCTTTAATTTTTTCTAACTCAATTATTTTAAAATCTGCGTGCAGTCCGCTTTTGCGTTCAAAAACAACACGAGAAACACCGAGCATAGTAAAAATTTCACTATTTTTAATATTGTTATCTTTTATAATTTTTCTTAAATTTGTCATTCTGCTAACTCCTTTAATGAATAACTAGGAAAATAAACTTTTCTTAATTTTTGTATTTGATATAAAAAGAACGATAATTTGCGATTTGTGTGCATTAGAATTTTAGGTATTTTATCTACATCAACCCCACTAACTTTTGCAATATCTTCAATAGGTATTTTATTATCTTTAAGTAACTTGCAGATAAGTTTATCGGGCAATTTTTCTACTTTTTCAAAATCTTTACAAAAAGTATAATGTTTGTGTTTTTTGCTAAAATAATCATTTTCAACCAATTTATCAAAATAAAGTTTGCGAACATCTATAATCAATGTTTTTAAATATGATAGATTGATTTTGTATTTTTTATAAATAGCTGTCTTTGACAAACCATTAAACATATAATCAAATATAATTTTTTTATCGGTTAATGAATAATAAGAAATAACATCATTAAATAATGATTTTAAAAAATTGTAATTTTCTAAATCTTCTATATTATTACAAAATGAGTATGTATCTGTGTGTCTTTCGGTCAATTCTGTTAATGATATAGTTTCGAAATATCCTACGGAATAACTATCTAAATATTTTTGCATACCAGCAGAACAATATACAACGGCACGCCAAAATTTTTGCTTTTCGTCTGCAATGTCTTCATAATCTTTTTTATGTTCAATTAAAGCAAGATAACCCAAAGGTGCTATATCGTCGTATTTGTCAAACCACGTTTTATAAAATCTTCTAAATGTAAAATTTAAAACTTGCCCCTCAAAACAACGTAAACGTAAATATATACTTTTCATAATTCAACCCCCAAATTAAAAACATAGTCTTTTAAAAGTTTATATAACTTTTTATTTAAACTTTCATAATCGGGCGGTTTGTTTATACAAATAGGCACGTCTTTATTTTCTTTTCTTGAAAAAACATAACCAATAACCATAACATAAACTCCAAAAATATAAGATATGCCTATATTTTAATAAAGTTTACGAATATTGTCAACTGTTTTTATAAATTTCTTGAATATTTTTTAACAATAATATAAACTATGCATATAAAAGGAGTAAAAATAATGAAAAATTTAAAAGCAATACGAATACAAAAGAAATATACTCAAAAAGAAATGGCGGACAAATTACACATAACACAAGCAACATATTCGGGCTATGAAAACCAAAAGTATTCGCCAACTATTGAAATGCTTTGCGATATTAGTTATATACTTGAAACACCTATTGACGAAATTGTTGGCAACGTTCCACCCGAAAGCGAATGCAGTTATGATAAATGGCTTATGAATAACATTATGTATAAAGTAAAACGTTTAAATGAAAAAAATTTATTACAATTAGACGGCTTTTTAACTGCTAAACTAACAGACCAAGAAGACGAAGAAAGAAAAGGCGAATAAAAATGAATGCAGTTATTTATGCAAGATATTCGTCATCTGCACAGACCGAACAAAGCATTGACGGACAATTAAGAGTTTGCAAAGAATATGCGGAACGTAAAGGCTACACCATTTTAAACGAATATATAGACCGAGCAATGACGGGAACAAACGACAACCGCCCAGAGTTTCAAAAAATGATTGCGGATAGTGCGAAAAAAGAATTTGAGTTTGTTTTAGTTTATAAATTAGATAGGTTTAGTCGTAGTAAATACGACAATGCAATATACAAACACAAACTACAACAAAATGGAGTGCGTGTTATTTCTGCAATGGAAGAAATAAGCAACACACCCGAAGGCTTGTTAATGGAAGGGCTACTCGAAATGTTTGCAGAAATGTATTCAAAAGATTTAAGCCAAAAAGTAAAACGTGGAATGCGTGAAAGTATTTTAAAGGGCAATTTTGCGGGCGGAAACATACTCTATGGCTACAAAGTAGGCACAGACAAAAAAATATACATTGACGAAGAAAAAGCGGAAGCAGTAAGGTATATTTTTGAAGAATACGCAAAAGGCACACGCAAAACCGAAATTGTTAAAAATTTAAACGATAAAGGTTATCGCAATAATAAAGGACAAAAGTTTACAAAACAAAGCATACAAAATGCTCTTTCAAACAAAAAATATATCGGGCAATATAAAAATGATTTTGTAGAAAACAATAATTATTACCCCGCTATTATAGACAACAAGACTTTTGAAAAGGTACAAGAGAGATTAAAAACAAATAAACGTTTTGCGACCAAACCAAAAGAACGCTTTTTATTGTCTGGTAAAGTATTTTGCGGGCATTGTGGGGCTAATATGATAGGCACAAGCGGAACAAGTCATACAGGGCAAACACACGCCTATTACACGTGTTATGAAAGGAATAAACACCATAATTGCAATAAGAAAAATGAAAATAAAACTAAACTAGAAAATGAAGTTTTCGAAAAAGTATACAACAAAATTTTAAATAAAAATAAATTAAATAAAATAGCCGACGGACTTATTAAAGAATACGAAAACAATATCACTTATAAAAAAATTAAAGAACTTGAAACGAATATTGAAAGCATGGAAAAACAATTTGATAAAATAACAAACCAAATAACAAAATTAAACAATGATAATTTGATTGAAAGATTAAACAAACAAGCAAACGACTTAACAGAGCAACAAGAAATATATAAAGCAGAAATAAAGAAATTAAAACTTGCTTTACAAGTCAAACACTCAAAAGAAGATATAATAAATTATTTATCAATCTTTTTAGACCAACCAAAAGACGAAAGTTTTAAAGAAAAATTATTTGATTTGTTTATTAGTTCGGTATATGTATTTGACGACTATTTAAACGTTTATATAGATATGTTTAATGAAAATGAAAAAATAAATTTTAACGACGCAAGCGAGCATAAAAAACAAGCGGAGCAAGAGTTCGCACACCAAACACAATGCTCCACCACATAAAACGTCGAGTTGTTGGGTTTTGCCGATGACATGGCGTTTTTTGTTTTTCATAAAAATATTATAAAACATCGGTCTATTTTAAGAAAGTTACAAAAAATGCTGTTAATTCAAAAGAATTTTCAGCATTTTTGTATGACATAATATTTCGTTTCTGTTTCCAAATATAATTTGCCACCATTGTTTTCAATTGCTTTTTGTGAATATATATTGTTTTTGTTCGCTTGTGCATAGATAGGGGCTATACCAAGTTCCTTGCATTTTTCAATTGCGAGTTCGAGTATTTTTGTGCCGTAATGTTTGTGTCTTTCGGCACTTCTTATTGCATAAAAAACATTTCCGGACCATTTCTTCCAATTGTCATCAATTTTTGTTCTAATTCCAACATATCCAACGGGTAAATCGTTTACATACATAATATAAATGATGGTGGGAGTGTCATATAGTGACACATTTTGATATTTTCTTGCCATTTGATTTTCTAAGTAAGCACCAAAGTTTTCATAGGGTACACCATGGCAAAGGTTAGTTGAACCATTTTCTTTTGCTGGAATATCTTGAAACATTTCATATTCAAGTTTACTCATTTGTAAATTTAATTCTTTTAATTCATATTTTTCCATAATTCCATTATTTTGCCTTTTGTTGAATTTATTTTATATTGCAAATCAATTGTTTCTTTAATCATATCATAAAACACAAAAAAGATAAAACAATCTACAAATTTTGTTTTGACACTTTTAAAATAATAAATACTTAATGATTTGAAATGGTTAGTAATTAACTTTGATTTAATATATTGCATAAATTGTTATGAGTTAATTTTTTGTATGCTTTATGTTTGATGCAAAAAAAATTTAGATGCAATAATTTTGATTGTTTTTTTGCAAAAATTATGAGAAATTGACAATATATTTAGGAGTGGTGTATGGCAACAAAAAGTGTTTCGAGTTTTGCAGAGTTGAAGTTGGCGGTTGAAGACGCTGACACAACTGAAATTGTTGTGACAAATGATATTGTTTTTGAAAGTGGTGGAGCAAAGGTCAATTTGGCAAAATCTAATCTTGTTATAGATTTTGGTGGACATACAGTAACTGATAGCAACACATTGACTTTTACAAATGCAATTTACATTGCAAGCACAACAAACACCATAACTGTCATCGCAAAAAATGCAAATTGGCTTGGCAGAAACTACTATGGCGTTGTTGGGGTTTATGATGGCAACACAAATTCTTCAATTATTTTGGAAAACATTAACTACATTGGACCTCAATTTGTGTATAATAAAAATGGAAAAACAACCATAACTAATTGCACAATTTCGCTTGAAAAAAATGGTTCTTCTGCTGACCCACAAGAATTTTGTGAGGCAAACAAGTTAACAATTTCAGGAAATGTTGTCGTAAATTCTTTGACAACATCAACTGCAGTTGTATGGTTTACAGGTGCAAATGCTTCACTTACGGTTGAAGAAAATTCAACTTTTGAAGTGACAGCGCCTTCAACATATCTTTTATACACAGATATTGCACCAGATTTGTTGTTTAAAAAAAATTCATCAACAAAAATTTCAACCAAGGGTGGACTTTTTTATAACTCAAGTTCTTCATCACATATTGCAAAAACTTTTTCGCTTTTGGAAGATGCTAGTTTTGTTGCCTACAAAACGGCAAGGAGTGCAGTGCCAATGTTCAAGTGTCAATCAGCATTTTTAATTGCAGAAAATGCAACATTTCAATTATTTTCGGAAGTCTCAAGCACTTCGGCACTTGTTTATTTTTCGCAGGTTGCAAATATAAGCATTTTGTCCCCCAAGAGTGTTGTGCTATATAACAATGGCGGAAATGCGTTTAGTTTCCAAACAGGAATTGCTTCTTCGCCAAATATTTTGACGGTTGCAACAAATTTGTTTTGCCTTTGGGACAGTGCGAAAACTCCACTTTCTAGTGCGGGGGATTTTGACGATGTGCCAACAACTCAGTATCACAAAAAAGATTATGCTTCTAATGTTGAAATGAAAATTAACTTATCTTCATCTCAAGTTTTGAGTGTTGAAAACAACTTGACCGACCAAGATGTTGGCTATCCATTGACGACATCAATAAATTTGCTCAAATCAAAAGTGATTAGCATGGGCAATTTAACACTTTCTGTTAATGAAATAACTGATTTGTCGCAAGCGGTAACTGGCACAACAGACGCACTTGCAAATGTTAAAGTGGAGAATGGTTCTGCTCAATTTTTGGGAACGGCAAATGATGACGGAAGTTTTTCTGTTGCACTGCCCAATACGCCAACAGTTGACAGCGTGGTTAAAACATCTGTAAACAAGCAATTTTTGACAAAGAGTTTAAACTCAATTGTTGTTGGAACAATATCAATTTCAAAAATAAGCACGCTTAATTACTTAACTTTTGTTTCGCCAAGTGCCAGCAACATAATTTTTAGGCAAAATGCCGATTGGAGCATTGAAGTGACCGACACACGAACATCTGGTGGTGAATGGTATTTGTATGCTCACATTGTTGAACCGTTGAGTTTTGAAAATGAAAAACTTGAAAATGCCTTAGTCTTTAAATATAACGGGCAAAAAACAATTCTGTCATCATCACCTTTGTTGGTTTACACTGGCAAATGGCAACAAAGTCAAACAGCCACAACAATCAGTTGGAGCGAAATTGAAGGCTTTTTGCTTGAAATTGTGCCAAATTTTGAGTATAAAGCTGGCAAGTATGCAACAAACTTGTTTTGGCAAATTTCAACAACAAAATTTGAGTAAAATTTTAAAAAGCTCGACAAATTGAAAATTAACAACTTGTCGAGTTTTTTACTGCCTTTTTAAGAACTAATGACCAAAATAATGTCATCGCCTTGCTATCTTTTAGTATTTTTGTTTCCTTTTGAGCTATTTTTTCACTATTTTTGTGTAACTTGGAAAGTGATTGTAACACTTTTGTCGGTTTCAAGGTCCGGAAGAGTGACTTGAAGATTGCCATCGTTGTAGGTATAATTTGATGTTTTTGAGCCATCAATCTGCACTCCGTAGGTTGTGCTGAAATCTACAAGAGTGGTGTCAATTTTGTCAATCAAGCTTCCACTTGAAAGTGTGTTTCCAGAATTGTTTGTAACAACAATTGTGTATGTCAAAGGTCCATTGACCCAGTTTGTTTTGTCTGCCTCTTTTTGAACTATTAAGCCTTGAACGATGCTTGTTGTAACCTCGTTGCTAACAAAAGATATTGCTGATGCTGGCGAACCATATTGTCCTTCAATGGTGGTTTGGTTTGTTAAATTTACTACTGCCATATTTTCTCCTTTAACTATAACATATTATGATTTAAAAAAAATTTCTGTTAAAATAGGCAATTTTTGATGCAAACAAATATGATGTTATGTATGCAAGGGGAAAATTATGTTTTTATCAAACATTGCGCAGGCAACTTATTTTCAAAAAATGGCAGATGGTTCACTGGTAAAAATTTTTGCACTTAGCAATGAAGTGAGAACAAAATTAAGTCCTAAGCCAAAAATAATTAAGTATAAACGCAAAGAAAAACCAACAAATGTTTCAAGCAACTATTGTTTGATAAACTTGTTGTGCTTTCTTGTTTTTGGTTGTGTTAAAAAATAATTTTATGAGTGTTTTGAGCTGTTTGCACTAAAATAAAATGCTTGTTATAAAATGCTTGTTATAAAATGCTTGTTATTGATGTAGCAAAGGCAACAACTTTTAAAGAATGAAACTGAGATTTATGAAAAGTTCATGCAAAGCATTATGTGGTGATTTGAAACAACCTGAAAGTGCTGTTTTATGTCTTGCACAAACAGATAAATTTGATATTTGATTTTGACAAAAGTAGTGAAATATGATGGAGTGCATTAAACTCTTTTATTAGATAATAGGTAATTTTGATTATATACAAATTTAAAAATTGCATAATCGCATGTTTAAAAAGTAATTTAAACTGCTTGTAAGTTTAAAGACAATGTTTTGTTATGTTAGTAAATGGTCACAAATTTTATGCGTAAAAAAGGAAGAAAATATTTCTTCCTTTTGTTTAAATGCTGACGAATTATTCTGTAACTTCTGTTAGAGTTATGGTTGCATTTACTAAATCTTGTGTGCAATAAACATAAATAATAATTTCGCCATCTTGAACTCTTTCTGTGTCGGCTATTGTTTCGTTTGAAATGCAAGGATTTATGCTTTGTCCATAGTCGTCACTATAAAATACTGTTGCGCCTGTGATGTCGTATGAAATTTTACATCTAACTTCTTGTGAAAGAGTGAATGTAAGCCATTTTCCTGCAACGCCAGAAACAGATTTTTTGTTTTCGCCAAGAGTGAGAGTGTCGTCATAAGTTCCTGCAAAGGTTGCATCTTCAAAAATTGCTTTTGATGAAATTGCAGTTTTTGCTGTAACAACAACTTTGTATTCGCCAGAAAGCATCATTGTGTTTGTGTCTGCAAGTTTTTCATCAAACAAGACATAGCCTTTTGAACTCTTTACATAAAGTTCAACTGTTGCGTCGCTTGGCAAATTTGTGCCAACGCTATAAAATTTTTTGGTATCAAATTTTACAAATACAGTTTTTGTTTCGCCTGCATTTACAGAAATTGAATCTGTTGGTGCAATTGTTGTTTTGTCTTTAACTTGGAAAACAAGTTCATATTGTTTTGCAAAAGTATAGTTCGCTGTGTCTTCGCAAACAAGAGACAATTTGTATGTGCCTGCAGATTTTATAATTTGATTTTGCTCAACAGCAACCCAATTTGCAACTGGTTGATTGTTTTCAATTTTTGTTTCAAGTTTTTGCCAAATTGTTGTGTATGATGGCAAACAATCGCTTCCATTTACAACATTTATATAATCAACAAAGGTTGAAATTATTGGAAGAGAAGTGTCAACATATAATTCTTTAAATTGATTTTCAGTTCTAAGTTTTACTGAAACAGTTCTTTTTGTTACACTCAAACTCATCTCTGAAATTTCTGGCAATTTGTAGTTGGCGCTTGAAAGGCTAGCGTTTGTTATTGTTTTGTTTGCACCAGCATTTAGTTGTGTGCCATTTGAACTGTCTGCTTGGGCAGTTAAAGTGATGTAAACTATTTCATCATTAACCACGCCATTTTCTGCAGTAAGCTTTTGTGTTGCAGTGAGTTTTTCATCAAAAATCTTTTCAACTGCAATGTTTGAAAGTTGCTTTTGTGCAATTTCAAAGTCTTGTGTTCCACTAATCTCTTTGTAAAGAGCGTTGCCACCAAAGGTAACTTTTGCTGTGTAATTTCCAGCATCTTTTGGTGCTTCTTCGGTGTATGTGCTGTCCAAAGCATCTTTTGCTTTGTAAACAACAGTTGCGTTGCCCTTGATTGTGAAGTCTGTGCCACTAACCAAACCTTGAGTACTACCATTGTATGTTCTGTTTTGAACACTAAATGTCAAGGTGTTGTTTTCTGGGGTTCTAACATAACCACAGGTGTTGCAGTCAAAATCATTATCATCGGTAAATGTGTGAGTGTGACCACATGCACTGAGCATTAGCATTGCTGGAACAAACAAGCATATTGCCAATGCCAAAGACATAAATGTTTTTTTCTTTGTCATATAATTCTCCTTTAAATTTTTTGTATATTTATATACACTTAAATTATACACTAAACCAAAAAAAGTTTTGGTAGCCATTTGTTTGTCAAAATGGCTACTTTTTTAAAAAAATGGCTACTTTGTATAAAAAACACCGCAAGGCGGTGTTAATTTAAAAATTCTTTTGCTTTTTGCTGAAGTTCCTTTTTGCCACTGACTTCAAGTTTTGAATATATGTTTGACAAGTGTTTTTTAACAGTGTGTTCTGTTATGTAAAATTGAGATGCAATCTCTTTTCGTTGTTTCCCAGAAAGTGCTAGTTTCAAAACATCAATTTCTTTCTTTGAAAGGTCAAATTGTTTTGCAAGGTTATAAACAATTATTTCAATATCTTCATTGCTAAATTTCTGATTTTCATTTTCTTTAAATTTGTCAGGAATTATTGTGCTTTTTACAGTATTTTTAGGACAAATTCTCATTTTGTTTTTATGCTTAATTAAAAGCAAAGTTGCAAGGCAAAACAAAATGGCAAAGGCTGATATTGTCGGCACTAAAATTGCAGTTAAATTGTTGTTTGTTTTGTTGGTTTGGGTCGGCACTATTTCATAATTTCCAATGCTTTTTTGAGATGTTTCTGTGCTGTATGACTTGTGCCACAAAGAGTAGTCGCTTGCAGGAACTATTATGTCTGCTTTTGAATTTTTAATTAAACTTAAACCATTTTTATTTGCGTTTTCAATAATGTTTTGGTCAATAACGCAATCTAAAAGCGCTTGTTCTTTTGTTGTTATGTAGTTGTAGGTTGGAGCATTGCCATTTGAATTTGTTGATGTGTTATCAACAACAAAACAACCTTTAAGTTCAATTGTGTTGGTTTGACCTGTTGATGTGTTATAACAAGAAAAACAGTTATCATCTTCGGCAGAGTTTAAACCAATGTTGCAAAACAAAAATGAAACAGTGCCCGCATTTGTTGAATTTGAAACTGGCATAACGCAAACAGAAGCACCATATTTTGAACTGTTGTTTGCAATGTTACAGTTTTTGAAAACTACGCCTTTTGTTTCTTCACTCAAAACAAATATTCCACCGCCATAACCACCGCTGACATACTTGACTGATGAAGTTGCGTTTTGCAGGGCAATTGCCTTGTTGTTTAAGATTTTGCAATTTTCAAAAGTTACATCGCAGTTTGTAATGGCAACTCCGCCACCATTTTGAGAAGTGCAATCTTTTATTGTTGAGTTTTTTATGGTTGCAGTGCTTAGTCCCATAAACAAGCCACCACCGTATCTGTTTTTTTGAGAATTTTTGCTTTCGGTTGAACTATAAGCAACATAGTTGTTGCTGTGAACATTTAAGTTTTCAATTTCGCCATTTAGGTGAGAGAGCAGTGCACCAGCAATTGAACGGGCATAGTTGTCAAAAAACTCGCAATTTGTCATTTTAAGTTTTAGTGAAGACTCTGTTAACCACATAGTGCCAACTTCACAAATGTTGCCATAAAATTTGCAATCTGTCAAAGTTAAATGTGTGTTGGGTTCTTTTTTGTTTAATGTGTGGCTGTAAATTGTTGGACCAACAGCAGAAACATAGTTTGTGAAATGGCAATTTTGAAGTGTTAAATTGTAGTAGTTAAAAAGGCAAAGTGCTTTGTAAGATGTGTTTGCTGTGTTTGACCTTGTGCTTCCAAAAATTTCTGCAAAAGATTTGTCTTGTGAAAGGTCAATGCTTGTTTTGTCAAAAGCACCATCAAATTTCAAGTTTTTCATTGTCACTTTAATGCAATCTTGTGCGGTGTTTGAGCCGGCAACAAAAAAGTGTGCATTTTTTAGTGTGGAAAGGCTTTTTGTGCCAATAATCTCAACACTGTAATTGATTTCAATTGTATCAATATTGCCAAAATCTATGTTTCCAACATAAATTGTTGATTGCTTTTGTGCAAGTGCTTTTGCAAATTGTTCTCGTGTTTCAATTGGCACAATGCCTGTTGTTGCAAAGACTTTTGACCTTTGCAAAAATATTCCACAAAGTGCCATAGCAACAAAAACAAGGCAAGAAAAAACTAAATAAAAAAATTTTAAATTTGATGATATTTTTGATTTCATATTTTAAGTATAACATATAGCAACACAAAAAAATACAAATTTTTGCAAAAAAGTTGAGATTGGCTTGGAAAATTTTGGAGCAGAGAGTAGTGATATGTTTAAATAAAATGGAAAAGTAGTATTGGCAAAATAAAAACAAATAACAAAGTGTAAGTTATATTTTATGCGATGACAATTTGTTAATTTGCCAAATTGTTTTTATACTGGAAATTGATTGCCACACAAATTTTAAAAACAATAAATGCAATGTAAATATTAAAAATTGTTTTCAAAAGGCAAAAATGCAAGTGAACAATAATTTTACAAATAGGAAAAATTTGCTCACGACACACAACTTTTCAAAGGCATTGACAAATTTTTGGCTGTGTGCTACAATACTACTAAGTCAGCCAGATGATTGCGTGGCTTGCCACGAGGAAAGTCCGAGCATCGCAGAACAGGGTGCCGGTTAACTGCCGGTGAAGGTGACTTCAAGGAAAGTGCAACAGAAATATACCGCCAAATTATTGGTAAGGTTGAAAGGGCGAGGTAAGAGCTCACCGACTTGCTGGTAACAGCAGGTGCAATGTAAACCCCACCTGATGCAAGGTAAAAGTGACGCATGGGTTGTTCGCTCTGTCACATACACCGCTTGAACACAGCAGAAATGTTGTGTCTAGATAGATAATCATCAAATACAGAACTCGGCTTATAGACTGGCTTAAAAAACTCCACCATAAGATGGAGTTTTTTGATGGAAAATGACAAATTGTTTTTTTAGTGCAAAGAATTATGGCGTTTTTTTTCTTGCACGCTTTTGCAAATCGGCTATTATATTGCATTTTTCAAAGACAAAAACAAGGAACTTTTTAAAAAATTAAATTGTGTTATTATTTTTATTTTGAAATTTAAAATTTAATAAAAAAAACAACTTGCCATTATATTCAATGTTAATATTTGACAATAATATTTAACTTAATAATAATATATAAAACAATTTTGCAATCTCGCTTGACAACTTTGGTGGTTTATGGTAAATTTAATATGTTCCGCTCAGAGCAGGTTTTTTTGAATGCAAACAATTTGCTACCTGTCTTTGGCGAGTTATGCTAAAAGGAGGATATGATATGTACGCAGTAATCGTATCAGGAGGAAAACAATACAAGGTTAGCGAAGGCGACACTCTCAACGTTGAAAAACTTGACGCAGAAGTTGGAAGCAAAGTTAAACTTGATGTTTTAATGCTTGTTGATGGCAAAAAAGTTAAAACAGGCAACCCTGTTTTAAGTGGTGCAGAAGTTGTTGCAGAAGTTGTTAAACACGACAAAGCACCAAAAATTCTTGTGTTTAAATACAGAAGCAAAAAACGCACAAGAAAACTTCAAGGTCATCGTCAACCATACACAACATTGAAAATTGTTAGTGTTAAGTAATGACAAAAATTGAAATATGCCAACAAAATGGCAATATAACAAAAGTGGAGTGCAGTGACCACGCTGGATTTGCCGATTATGGCAAAGACATTGTGTGTGCGGGAATTTCAAGCATAACACAAACTGCAGTTTTAGGAATCAAAAAACTTACAAAAATTGAGCACAATTTTGTGGTTGATGAAAAAAAAGGTTTTTTGAGTTTAGAAATTTTTGATAGCAATGTTAAATCGCAAGATTTTCACGATGCACAGGTCATTTTAAAAACTATGTTTTGTGGGCTTGAAGATTTGGCAAAACAATATCCAAAATATGTAAAGTTGGAGGTTAAGTAGTATGATGATTTTATTGCAATTGTTTGCTCACCACAAAGGTGGCGGTAGCACTAACAATGGTAGAGATAGCAACGCAAAGCGTCTTGGAACAAAAAAATATGCTGGTGAAACAGTTAAGGCTGGCAACATTATTGTTCGTCAAAGAGGCACAAGCATTCACCCAGGCAACAATGTTGGCATGGGAAAAGACTACACTCTTTATGCTTTGATTGATGGAACTGTTAAGTTTGAAGCATCTTCAAAAGGCAAAAAGAAAGTTAGCGTTTATGCAAAGTAAAAACAGCGAGTTTCGCTGTTTTTTTTTGTGCCAAATTTTATTTTTATTGGTGATGTATTATAGTGCTGATATGATTGCGTTGTTTGTTTACATTCCAAAATTGCAATTTATGATTATCAAATTGCTGAAAATAATTTTGTTTTGAGAATGTAATGAAAAAAATCACAAGTTAAATTGGTGTTACTGTGCTTCTGCCGTAAAAGCCACTGACCCTATAAAATCGCACAAAACTTGTTGTGCCACTAAGTGGCAAAAGTCGCCTTACAACAGGCAAATCTTTTGCGCTGAATTTAACACTAACGCCACAACTTGCACTTGCAGACTTTGGCGTTTCTACAACACTGCTTGCCACTTTGTTTCGGTTTAAAAACGAATTGAAACTTATTGTGTCTGTTCTCAGTGAAAACACTGCCAAAATGTATTCCATCATAAATTTTTCCTCCGTATATTTAACAACTTTTAAGAATATCTAATATATTATACTGACATTTTGAAAAAAAAGTTAAAGGAGAAATATGATATATTTAGACAACGCATCAACAACAAATCACAAGCCACTTTGCGTTAAGTGGGCAATGCTCAAATCAATGTTAAAAAAATATTGTGCCAATCCGGGCAGGAGCAGTCACAAGTATAGTCTTAATGCTGGCAATGTGGTGTATGAAACTAGGGAAAAATTGAATGAATTTTTTGGTAATGATTGTGTTAACAATGTAATTTTTACAAGTGGTTGCACAGAGGCACTTAACCTTGCAATTTTTGGCACAATTAAAAAGGGCGGGAATGTTGTTTACACTTCAAATGAGCATAATTCGGTTGCAAGACCACTTGAAAGTTTGAAAGCAAAAGGCATAATTTCAACAACACTTGTTGAAACAAATGATTTGGGTGTTGTCACGCCCGAAATGATTGAAAAAGCAATTTCTAGTGACACATATCTTGTGGTTGTGAACCAAACTAGCAATGTTACTGGTGCAACGAGTGATGTTTGCGCAATTGGAAAAATTTGCAAAAAACACAATGTTTTGTTTTTGGTAGATGGTGCACAAAGTGCAGGGCATCAAAAAATTGATATGGTTAGTGACAACATTTCTATGCTTGCAATTGCAGGTCACAAGGGGCTTTTGGTTGGGCAGGGCATTGGCGCTTTGTTGTTCAGAAATGGAGTTGAAGTTTCTCCACAAAAATTTGGAGGAACGGGAACATACAGCGAACAACTTTTGCCACCTATCTCATATCCCGAAAGTTTGGAGGCAGGCACAGGTGCAATCCCACTTGTATTTTCACTTGATGCTGGTGTGGGCTATGTTAAAAAACATTTTTATAAAATTAACAACAAAATATGTTTGCTTACAAAATATCTTTTAGATGAAATTAAAAAACTTGATGAAATAGTTTTGTTCACTCAACCAAATGACTACAACGGAGTCGTTTCATTTAGGGTTAAAAACGTCAGCCCAAGTGATGTCGTTGAATATTTTAATGAAAACGGAATTTGTGTTCGTGGTGGGCTTCATTGCGCACCATTGTGTCACAAAAAAATGGGCACGATTGATGGCGGAACAGTTAGGGTTAGCATTTCAAGTTTCAATCATAAATGGGAAATTAAAAAATTCATCAGCAAATTGAAGCAATTTTTAAGTGAAGTTGAAAAATAAATTTGTTTTTGTTGGCATTAAGTCATTTTATTTAACGTCAATAACTTTTAAGTCAACACCAAACACTATCAAAAACTTGATGCACTGCGCAAAACAAACAAGAGCAAAAATGTTTTATGTTTTGACAAAATAGTGATAATATATATGTATGAACGAAAGATTGAAGGAAAAATTGCACACACTGCCAACGCAAAGTGGCGTGTATCTTATGAAAGATATTTCTGGCAACATAATTTATGTTGGCAAGGCAAAAAATCTTAAAAGACGAGTTAATAGTTATTTTGTTGGCAATGACAAGCCAATTAAAACTTTCAATTTGGTTGAAAATATTGCCGACTTTGATTATATTGTTGTTGCAAGTGATACCGATGCATTTTTGCTTGAAAATAATTTAATAAAAAAATATCAGCCACATTACAACATTTTGCTTAAAGATGGCAAAAACTATCCATATATCAAAATAAATGTAAAAGAAGATTTCCCAAAACTGGAAATTACAAGAAAAGTTAAAAAAGATGGAGCAAAATATTTTGGACCATATTTTAATGGAATAAGTCCAGAACAAATTTTGGAAATTGTTGCAAGAGCATTTAATTTGCGAACCTGCAATCTAAAAATTACCGAAACCACAAAACCTGTTAGGCCATGTCTTAACTATGACATTGGTCTTTGCAGTGCGCCTTGTGCACATCACATTTCAAAACAAGATTATCAAAAACAAGTTTATGAAGTAATCAAATTTTTGAAAGGCGACACTGCTGGTGTCTATCAAATTTTGGAACAAAAGATGCAAAGCGCAAGTGACAGTCTAAATTTTGAAAAAGCAATTAAAATTCGTGAAGAAATTAAAGCACTAAACTTGCTTAAACTTAGGTGGACAACGCAGTTTTCTAAATTGCTTAATCAAGATGTTGTGGGCTATTATTCTTCTGGCACAAATGCAGTTTTCACGGTTACGATTATTCGTGATGGGAAACTTATGGCAGTTGAAAATTTTTCTATGTTAGATTTGCAAAGTTTTGACACAATTGCAAGTTCGTTTTTAATGCAATATTATTCTGGCAACCGAACAATTCCCAAAAAGATTGTTGCACCAGAAGATTTTGCAGACCGAGAAATTTTGGAAAACTTTTTAAGTGAAAAGTTGGGCGAAAAAGTTAGCATTATTGTGGCAAAAAAGGGCGCAAACAAAAAATTGTGCGATATGGCATCTATAAATGGGAAAGAATATTTGGAAAAATCACTTGGCTTAATAAAAACAAGACAAATGCAAACCATTGGTGCAATTGAAAGACTTAAAGATGTTTTGAAACTTGAAAGCGTGCCATATAGAATGGAGTGCTATGATATTTCAAACATAAGTGGAACAAACAGCGTGGCAAGTATGGTTGTGTTTTTAAATGGTGAGCCAGCAAAAAAACATTATAGAAAATTTAACATTAAAACTGTTGTTGGAAGTGATGATTTTGCAAGTATGAAAGAAACATTGTTGCGTAGGCTTGGCGAACTAAAAAAGGGCGAAGATGACAGTTTTGCTTGCAGACCAAATTTGATTGTTGTTGATGGCGGAAAAGGACAACTTTCAATTGTTTGTCAAATTTTGAGTGAACAAAATGAAAATATTGCAGTTTGCTCACTTGCAAAACAAGATGAAGAAATTTTTGTACCAAATCAAGAAGAGAGCATAAAACTTAAACGCAGTGATGTGGCACTTCAAGTGTTGCAACGCATTAGAGATGAAGCGCACCGTTTTGCAATCACTTTTCATAGAAGCAAACGCACAAAGGCAATGACAAAAAGTGTTTTGGACGATGTTAAAGGGATTGGCAAGGTTAGGAAAAGAGAACTTTTAAACAAGTTTGGAAGCCTTGAAAACATAAAAAATGCCAGCCTTGATGAATTGATTCTCATAAAGGGTGTGACCGAAACAGAAGCCAAAGCAATTTTGGAAAAATTAAACAAATAAAAGCCAGCGATATGGCTTTTTTTGTTGTAAAAAAATTTGCATAATGATGTCGGTTTTGTAATCAATATTGCTTGTTTGAAATATTATATATTTTTAAATCATATATTATAGAGATGAATAAACTAAAAAAGGGAATTGATTATTTTGTTAAATTTGGCATTTCAGTTTTAATTGTTGCCTTTTTGCTTGTTTCACCTTTTACAATTATGCCTTCGCTTTTAAAAAGTCAATCAAATGTAAATCGTGCTGAAACTTTTGAATATCAAGGCATTTTGGAACTTTGGCACATTGAAACCTTTGAAGGTGGCAGTGCAAGTCGTGGCAATTTTTTGGAAAAACAAGCCATAAAATTTGAGCGAGAGCACAGGGGAACATACATTGTTATTGAGAATATGTCGCTTGAACAATTGCAACTAAATCTCAAAAATGGAAAAACGCCTGATATGATAAGTTTTGGCATTGGCGTTGGCGAAGAAATTGCAGATAAATTGATTCCATTAAAATGTGCAAACATAAGAAGTGATTTGCTTGAAGGTGGAAGATTTTGTGGCAAACAACTTGCAATTCCTTACATTTTGGGCGGATATGCAATAGTTCAAAAAAATGCCGAAAGCACAGGCATTTGTGGCGTTGGGATAAAAGGGGCAATCAACCCTTTTAAAGCAGTTGAAAAAAATGGCAAAAAACTTAAATTATTTGATGATATTGATGTTGACACCTACACCGCTTACGACAGATTTTTGAAAGGTCAGTTCAATTCACTTTTAGGCACACAAAGAGATGTTTACAGAATTTATAACCGTCAACAAAAAGGACTTTTGAGTGATGTTTCAATAAGTGCTTTGGGTGGCTACACCGATCTTGTTCAATACTTTTCCATTTTTAAGACAAATTCTCAAATTGAAAATATGTGCAACAAATTTTTGAATACGCTAACCAGTTTTGATGTGCAAACTAAATTTGCAGACATAAATATGTTTTCTGTTAGAAGTGATGTGACGCTTTATAGCAGTGAAATATTTTGCGAAATGGAAAAGGTGCTAAACAAAAATTTAGAAGTTAACAACGTGTTTAAAAATCAAGATGTTTTGCAAGATGAAATTAAAAAATTTATGGCAAAGATAGGTGAATGAAATGGACATATCAACAATTATCGACAAACTTGCAGAAATGGGCATTTGCATTGTTTTGACAAATGAGCCATTGTCAAAGCACACCAGCATAAAAATTGGTGGTTGTGCAAATTTGTTTGTCAACATAAATTCAATAATCAAACTCAAAAAGTGCATAAACTTTTTGCAAAAAAACAGCATTGAGTATTTTATTTTAGGCAATGGAACAAACACTCTTTGTTCAGACAACGGCTTTGATGGCGTTGTTGTTTGCCTTGGTGGTCAACTTAAAAATTTTAGGATTGAAAACGATGGAATTTTTGCCGAAGCAGGAATGAATCTTTTTGAACTTAACAAAATTTGCCGAAAATTTGGTCTTTCCGGGCTTGAATTTAGTTATGGAATTCCGGGGAGTGTTGGTGGAGCAATTGCAATGAATGCAGGCGCATTTGAACACTCGGTTGGCGACTTTGTTGAGTATTGCATTTTGCTTAAAGATGGCGATCTTGTCAAGTTTAAGAAAGAAGAAATGAATTTTGCTTACAGAACTAGCATTGCGCAAAGCGACAACTTGATTATTGTTGGTGCAAAATTTAAACTTGCAAAACAAGACCCACATCAAATTGAAACCTTGCAAAATGAGTGCTTTCAAAAAAAGTTGTCATCACAGCCATATAGTGATTTGTCTTTTGGAAGCACTTTCAAAAGAAATTTAAACTTTGAACCGGTTAGCAAAATTATTGATTGCTTGGGACTTAAAGGCTATGCTGTTGGTGGAATTGCCGTAAGTGAAAAACACGCTGGATTTATTGTAAATAAACACCACGGCACTTGCAAAGATTGTTTAAAACTGATAAAATATATCAGAGAACAGGTTTATGCAAAATATGGTTTTAAACCTGAACTCGAAGTGAAATTGTTAGGAGTTAAACAATTAGATGAAACTATATGGTGATTATCACACACACACAATATACAGCCGTAATCATCACGGCAAAAACACAATTGAACAAAATGTTAAGGTTGCAGTTGAAAAGGGGCTGAAAGAAATTGGCATAACCGAACACGGCTTTAACCATATGTGTTATGGTGTTAGGCGAAAAAACATCAAAAAGATGCGTGCCGAAATTGATAGGCTAAACAAAATCTACCCAATCAAAATATATCTTGGCATAGAAGCAAATCTCATTTCTTCGCAAGGCGACATTGACCTAACCGAAGAAGAGCAAAAGTGGTTTGACTATGTTGTTATGGGCTATCACAAAATGGCAAAACCAAAAAATATAAAAGAATATTTTGGGTTTTTTAGGCGCAATGCAAGGGCGTATCGTCACAATGCCTACACAAAAGAAATTATTGACGCAAACACAAATGCCTACATTATGGCACTTAAGAAAAACAGAATTAACATAATCAGTCACATAAGTTCAAAAATGAAAGTTGATGTTGTAAGAGTTGCAAAGGAATGTCAAAAAACAGGCACGCTTATTGAAATCAATGGCAGAAGAATTTGTTTTGAAGATAGTGAAATTGAACAATTAATTCAAATGAAAACAAAGTTTATCATTGATAGTGATGCACACAGAGCCTGCAATGTTGGTGAGTGCAACTATCCAACAAACTATGCTCTTATGCACAACATTCCATTTGAACTTGTGACAAATATGGACAAGAAACCAGAGTTTGTTTGGAGAAATGATGAGTTTTAGTGGAGAAATTAAAAGAGAAGTTGCTCTTATTGAGCCAAATGGGCAAGATGAAGCATTAAGTGAACTTTCAGCCATAATCAAAACAAGTGGCGAAATATCACAAAATAGAGATGGCAGAAAGATTATTGTCACAACAACTTTAACCGAAGTTTGCGACAGGGTTAATCAAATATTGAACCTTTTGTATGGCAAAACGGCACAAATCACACAAAACAATGACCTTAATTTTGCAAAAAAACAACGCTATCAAATAAATTTTCCGGCAGACATCACGCAAGACATTTTGCTTAACACGGAAATTATGTATTTTGATGAAGACAAATATCTTGCCTTTAACAGTGGCATAAGCAAATATTTGGTTCAAGAACCAAGTACTGCAACAAGTTATATTAGGGGAGCATTTATCAGTTGTTTTTCAACAAACATTTCTGTTGATGAAACATCATCAAAAAACACAGGCTATCACGCCGAGTTTGTTTTTAATGGTCAGCAACTTGCCGAAGATTTCAGTTTGCTTCTTGCAGATTTTGATATAATTAGCAAAATTGTTGAGCGCAAAGCAAGTTACATTGTTTATATAAAGGACATTGAGTCCATAAGTGACTTGCTTGCTCTTGTTGGCGCAACAAAAGGCGTTTTGAAGTTGCAAAATGAAAGTGTTGTTAGGTCAATCAGAAACACTGTAAACAGGCAAACAAATTGCATTTCTGCAAATCTCACAAAAACAGTTGATGCAAGCGTGAGAGAAACCGATGCAATTAACATAATAAGTGAAACAATCGGGCTTGACAAACTTGATGCACCCCTTCAAGAAGTTGCATTTTTAAGACTTGCAAACCCTGAAGAAAGTTTGGACTCACTTGTTAAACTTTCTGGTGGAAAAATTAGCAAAAGTGGACTATATCACAGGCTTAAAAAACTTGAAAAAATTGCAAATGAACTAAAATAGCACGCAAAAATAATTAGCAAAAAATTAGTTTAAGTTTGCATTTTATAAATAGCATAAATTTATTTTTGTGCTATTTTTATTTTGTTTTCCAGAAATTTTCATTTGGACTTTTGTTTTCAAATTTAAAAAACTTCCCGTATCGGAAATTTTGGCATAAAAAAATGCTTGTTAAATTTCCGATAATGGTATAAAACCGACAACATAATATTTTAGTGTTTTTGCCTTTTTGAAAAACAAAATAAAATTTACAGTATTTTTAAATGTTAAGCATTGAATCAAATTTGGCTTATTCGCAAACGACAAATAAATTTCATAAAATATTGTAGGAGAAGCCTATGAAACAAAAGGGAAGGGGCAAACCGGCAAAATATTTTTTTGAACAAAATTTCAAAGTTAAAAAGTATGGGGTTGAGCCGGCTCGTGCATCAAAACAATCTTTAAACAAAAAAACAAAACCAAAACTTGATGATAAATAGTGGAAATTATGCGTTTGATGTGATAAAATATCTCGTATGAAAATTGGAATTATAACACTAGGTTGCAAAGTTAATCAATACGAAAGTGATGCAATTGGGCAAGAGCTTACAAAAATGGGTCACCAAGTTGTCACAAAACTTGAACCAGCAGGTTTATACATATTAAACACTTGCGCAGTCACATCAATTGCTGAAAAAAAGAGCAGGACAAATCTTGCAAAAATGCAAAAGCTTAATCCAAATGCCAAGATTATTGTTTGTGGTTGTGCAAGTCAAAACAATGCACAACAATTTTTAAAACATAAAAATGTTAGTGTTGTGCTTGGAACAAGTGGCAAAAACAAAATTGCAAATTTGCTTAGTGAAGTTGGAAACAAAACAACTGAAATGGCAAAAGAGTATGAATATTTTTCTTCTAGCATCACATCACGCACAAGAGCATTTTTGAAAATTCAAGACGGTTGCAACAATTTTTGCACCTATTGTCTTATTCCATATCTGCGTGGCAGAAGTAGAAGTCGTGACATTGCCGATATTGTTAGAGAAGCCAAAGAGCTTGAAAAAACGAACAAAGAAATTGTGCTTACAGGCATTGACATTTCAGATTTTAGGGCAGATGGCAAACCTGCGCTAAAAGAACTTATGCTTGCACTTTCTGGGTTAAGTGCCAGAATTAGAACGGGCAGTTTTGAAGTTAGTGTTATTGATGACAGTCTTTTGCAAGTTCTTGCATCAATGCCAAATTTTTGCCCACAATTTCATCTTTCAATGCAAAGTGGTTGTGACCGAATTTTGAAACTTATGAATAGGCACTACACAAAAGAACAATTTTTGCAAAAAGTTGAACTAATTAGAAAATATTTTCCAAATTGTGCAATAACAACCGATGTGATTGTTGGCTTCCCAACAGAAACCGACCAAGATTTTGCTGAAACGGTTGACACAATAAAAAAAGCAAAGTTTTTTGAAATGCACATTTTCCCATATTCAAGCAGGCAGGGCACAGTTGCAAGCAAAATGGAAATGGTTGACGACAAGGTTAAGGTAGAAAGAGTTAAAATTTTGGAAGATATAAATGAAATTGCAAAAAAAGACTACATTTTGTCACAAAAACACAATGTTTTAACTGTTTTGACCGAGAATTTTGAAAATGATATGATTTTTGGGCATACAGAAAACTATATCAAAATATATTTGCCAAAAGAAACACCACGCCACCAATTTGTTAAAGTTACAAATCTCGTGCCTTATTTAGATGGCGCAAAGGCTGATATTGTTGATTAAAATTGTGGTAATGGAAACAAAAATTTGTTTTGTTTAAATGTTCAATGATATTAAAAATAAAAGTGCTTTGCTGTTAAATTAAAAATTAGGATTACTTAAAAATTTATTTAAATTGTATTTTTGTGTTTGGCAACAAAATATAGCAATGAAATAGAGAAGCAAAAAATATTATTTTATTTGCCGTTTATTGTTTGTCACCCGAATTTTAGAGCGACAGACCATTTATGAGCATATACTTATTTTTTAAATTTACTGCAAACAATTGACAAATTTAATAGATGTGGTATAATAAAGCAGATAATTTGTCACAAAGGTAGGTGAAAACAGTGAGCGTAGTTAAAGTTGGCGAAAACGAAAGCCTTGATAACGCAATTAAGAGATTTAAGAGAAAATGCCAAAAAGATGGTATTATTGGTGATATTAAGAAAAATCAAGAATATCTTAAACCAAGTGTAAGAAAAAAACTTAAATCAGAAGAAGCAAGAAAGAGAAATAAGTAAAAAGAGCAGTCAACCTGCTTTTTTTGGTGCCTTTAATAAAATCTGTTTTTGCAAAACTATGCCTTTAAATTGTGAAATCATTTTTGACAATAGCTTTTAATCTTTAAAAATTACAAACTTTGATTTAAAATTAAATGCAACAACACTAAAAAATGAATTTGATGTTTAAAATAAAAAATGACACCAAAAAGTGTCACTTATTTGAACTAAAAGTGTTTTGTTGCAGTCAAAAATTAGGGTTCAAGTGTGAAAAATCAACATCTGCATAAATTTCTTTGCACCAAAAAATCAAAATTTATAGAAATTATAAATCTTTAACAAGTGAATTTTTGTTTTGTTGTGTAAAAAGCATACTTTGAAAAAATGTGTTTTTATGTAATTAGAATGGTTTAGTAAATTCAAACAAAGTCATATTACATTGAAGTTATTTTTGCATAAACACAAGTTGTTTTTCTTTGATATATGCCTCTCTAACTCTGTTGTATTTTTCTGATAAATCAAATATGTATTT
>ERZ808245.355-NODE-355-length-24736-cov-3.568575_pt1 | contig 24736 bp, 27 predicted proteins | sample MGYA00521243_ERZ808245 | MGnify/ENA primary metagenome ERZ808245 (study PRJEB31516, sample SAMN03275576) | gut metagenome | biome: mammalia-associated habitat; material: feces | host: Papio cynocephalus | place: Kenya | collected 2012-07-07 ... | reverse complement strand
AGGTTAGTGATGAATTTAAAACAGATGATTATACTAAATTTATAAAAGATAATTAACATTTGTTTGATTAAAAATATTAAATTTGGTACAATTATTATAGGAAAACTAGGGAGGACAACATTTATGAAAATATCCTATACATCAAAAAATTATAATATATCAGATAAATTTAAGGATATATTAGAAAAGAAATTGGCTAAATTGGAAAGATACTTTGACGAAGACGTATCAGTTAAAGTTAATTGTATCGAACAAGCAAAACAAGATAAATTAGAAGTTACTATCAATGCTCGTGGTATGTTCTTTAGAAGCGAAGTATTAAGTGATAATATGTATAATAACATTGATTTGGCTTTACCAAAGATTGAAAAACAAATAATCAAACAAGGTAGCAAGTTTAAATCAAAACTTAAGAAAGATGCTTTCAATAATGCTGAAGCATTGTTTGAAGAATTAAATAAAGAAGAAGTAGAAAGTCCTAAACTTGTTAAAGTTAAGAAGTTTGACCTTGACCCATTAACTGTTGAAGATGCTGAAGCATATATGGAAGCATTGGATCATAATTTCTATGTATTCTTAAATGCCGAAACTGGCAAAGTTTGCGTTGTTTATAAACGTAATGATAAAGATTATGGTTTAATTGAAGTTAACTATTAATACAATTAAATATATTAAGTCCCAAGGTTAAACTTGGGGCTTTTTTTAATACATTAGTTATACTAAAGTGTAAAATTATATTGAAAATTATTACTTAAATATCAAAAAGGTAATTTTTGGTTAAAGCCACAAAACAATTGTATTTATATTACAATAATGTTATAATTTTATTAGATTAGATTATTAAAAATGCGTTTAGACATTTGTAATATAAATTGAAGGAGTTTATATGCTTAACGTTAGTAATGTTTACCTAAAATACACTAAAGAGTACAACACTCTTAACAACATTAATCTTAATGTTGAAGATGGCGAACATGTTATTTTGTTTGGCGAAAAAGAAAGTGGCAAAAGTAGTTTAATACGTGTAATTGCTGGACTAGAAAAAGTTACTAGCGGTGATGTAATTATTAAAAATGTTGATGTTAAAAAGATTAACTTTAAGACAGACATTAGTATGGGGTACTTAAGTACTCTAGGTGCTTTTCTTGAACGTAAGACTGTTACTCAAAATCTTGAATATGTTTTGAAAATAAGAAAGTATGATAAGGAACAGATTAATAGTAAAGTTAATGGTGTTATATTATCTTATGGATTAGAAGGATTAAAGGATAGAAAATTAAAAGACTTAAGTCCTTTTGATCGTATCAAAGTGGCTATTGCAAGGTTATCACTTCGAAAAATAGACTTTTTAATAGTAGATGATATATTTGAAAACTTTGCTGATTCTGATTCACAAAAGTTGGCTACTATGATTAATAATATTATCGACCAAAATGATTGTAGTAGTATTGTTGCATTGTCTAATGAAAAACTTCTTAAATCTTTTAAGGGGAGAGTAGTTAGATTAAAATTTGGCTCAATAGTTGATTAAGGGGTGTATTATGGTAAGGAGACAAGTTGATAATAGAGAATTAAGACAAAATAGTATTATGCTTTTTGCTAGTAAGTATTTATTATTTAATACTTTTGTCTATACTGATGATTACAAAAACTTTTTCGCTAATAAAATAGTAGAAAGTTTACTTTCTGATGATGAATTAGTCAAAACAGCAAAATTGTTTTTTGATAATAATCTTAATATTTCTACTGCAAGTAAAGTAGGCTTTATGCATCGTAATACACTTATATATAGACTAGATAAGATTAAGAAGTTAATTGGACTAGATATACGTAATTTTAATGATGCAGTAGTATTTGAAAATATGTTACTTTGCTATGAAAAATATAAAAAAGTAGATTAATTAATAAAAACGCTAGATATTTCAATATCTAGTGTTTTTTTAATAAAAATAGTGATTAATATGTATATAATTATTTTTTTATTATTCAATCTTCTTTAAAGAGTCTATATAATTATCTGTAGTTATAATTGTTTCGCTTGAATTCTTTGGTTTTTTCATTGAAGTGAAAAGTTTTAGTAAATCAGCCATATTCATATTACCGTTATTATTAATAAGTGGTATTAATTGTTTAATCATATCATTATTGCCACTTAAACTAGATAATAGTGGAAGCATGGATTTAAAATCTAAATTATTATCCATATTATTAGTCATAACTTGTTGCTGATTTACTTGGTTATTATTTGCATTGTTATATTCAATATCGGGTTTAATATTATATTCTTGAACTGAAGTTTTATTTTCAAGTTCTTTTTTTAATTGTTCTTGGTAAGACTTTGTATACTTTAAAGGAAGTTCACCATAAGGGTAGTACATAGATGGTTGATAATCACTTATAATATTAATATGAGATTGTTTTTCTTGACTGTTTTTTAAATCTGTATATTTCATTATTTACCCCTTGACATAATATATTTTATCTATATAAAAATAATTAAATAAAGATTTCTATTTAATTTTTTCATAGCCATTATGACATTATATTATATGTGTGCATATAAATAATTAGTGATGTTTTATGGGGGTAATATGAAATTTAGTGAATTTAAACCAGATATGGAAAAACAATATGAACGTATCAAAGAAGAGAATCCAGAAGAAACTAAAGATATAGAAGACCAAATAAAAAAATATGAAAAATTAAGTCAATCCGAACTTATGCAAGAATTTATAAAAGAAAGTAAAAAACAAAAACGTAATGGTAATCTAGATAGTGAAAAAATTAACAATATAAAAAATACATTAACACCATTTTTATCAAGTGACCAGCAAAAACAATTAGATTATCTAATGGGTATGGTAAATGATGATTAACAAAATTGATCCTTTGTTGTATGAAAAAATCAGTACACAGTGTTTAAAAGATAACCCTATTGATTGTATTGTATATTCTAATAATTATAGACAGTGTAAACAATATTTTGATAGTCAGTACTGTGCTATAGAGAAAATAGAATTACCATTTATAGGTGCATTTGGACTAAAAATTAAACCTAGTATGATAGCGAGTATAGCAAGATTTTCACATGTAAGTTATGTAACAAGTAGCCTTAAAGTTCAAACTCAAATTGACATAAGTAAGAAAATAATCGAAATAAAAAATGATACTAATATCTATCATGACTTTACATGTGCTGTCATAGATACTGGTATAAGTCCAACTCTAGATTTATGTGTGCCAAGTAATAGAATAATTAAATTTGTAGACTTCGTTAATGATAAAAATAGCCCATATGATGATAATGGACATGGAACATATGTGGCAAGTGTACTTGCAGGTTACGGTACAGTTAGTAACAGAAAGTATGCAGGTGTAGACAATAACTGTAATATTATTGGCATAAAAGCACTAGACAACAATGGTGAAACTGGAGTGATTAATATCCTTAAGGCTATGCAATGGGTTGTTGATAATAAGAAAAAATACAATATAAAAATAGTTTGTATGAGTTTTGGTAGTATGGTATTAACCGCCAATGACCCGTTAATTGCAGGTGCTGAAGTGTTATGGAATAATGGTATTACAGTAGTAGCGGCAGCAGGAAATAGTGGACCTAATAGTGAGACAATTAAGTCACCGGGTGCTAGTAGTAAAATTATTACTGTAGGTGCAATTAATGACAATAGAAAAGATGGTAAGTTTAATATAAATGATTTTGAAATAGCAGACTTTTCAAGCCGTGGTCCAATACTTGATAATTACAAACCAGACCTTGTAGTACCAGGTGTAGACATTATGGGTGGTTGTAATTATAGAAAAGAAAAGACACATTACAAAACTATGAGTGGTACTAGTGTTGCTACTCCAATTGTTGCTGGTGTGTGCTGTAGACTTTTAAGTCAAAATCCAAGACTTAAACCTAATGATATTAAACACATACTTCTTAATAATACTATAAAAATTGTTAATGATAGAAATGCAGAAGGTTATGGTTTGCTTAATTGTAGTGAAATTGTTATATAAAAAATCACTAGTTATTTGAAGAAATATTAAATGTTTTTGCTTCATCTAACTAGTGTTTTTTTATTGATTATTGCTTGTTAATTTTTCTAGAACCTTTATTAATCTTTTTATATCGTGAATGCTATTATAGTGTGATATTGATACTCTTACTGTTCCGATATTTATAGTTCCTAAATATTTATGTACAAGTGGTGCGCAATGTAATCCACCTCTAACACATATACTATGGTCGTTTAAGTAATTAATCACATCATTGGTGTCCATATTCTTTATATTAAAACTTATTACTCCGCTATTAGGATTATTGCTATATACGATGTACTTTTTGTTTTTGTTTAAATAGTTTAACAACATATTAGATAATTTTGTTATCTTTGTATTTATAAAAGTAAAATGCTTATTTACATATCGTATTCCGCCATCTAAAGCGAGTATTCCTACAGTATTTATTGTTCCTGCTTCCAGTCTTTCTGGGTAATACTCGGGCATATTGGTTTTTTCACTTTCTGTACCACTCCCACCATATTTTATTGGTTGGGGTTGGGCATTGTTAATGACAAGTGCACCTATTCCTTGTGTACCATACAATCCTTTATGACCTGCTACACTTATAAAGTTAATATTATCTTTTTTCATATCCACTTTTATATGTCCTAGGCTTTGTGCTCCATCTACTAGAAATAGTATATTGTTTGATTTGCAATATTTACCTATTTCATTAAGTGGGGTAGTAGTACCAGTAACATTACTTGTGTGATTAACTATAATCATTTTTGTATTAGGTTTTCTTAATTTTTTTATATCGTTAATAGTTATTATTTTATCGGTAGGCACTGCTACACTATAGTCTATATTTTTATTGGCAAGAGTTCTTAATACTGCATTGTGTTCAAATGTAGTTATTATTACATGGTCATGTGGTTGTAATGACCCTTGAATGGCATAGTTGATGGCTTCAGTACAATTGTATGTATATACAACTTCTGCATTGTCTGGCGCATTAACGAGTTTCTTTATATTGTCTCGACATTCTTCAACTTTGATACCTGTTCTTATACTTAATTTGTGACTACCACGTGATGGATTGGAATTATAATAGGTAAGTGCTTTTAAGATGCCTATATAAGTACTTAATGGTTTTTTATTGGTTGTTGCTGCATTGTCTAAATATATCATAGTTTACACCTTTGTCATTATTTTGTTCTTTTTAATAGTATATAGTGTAACTAATATTTATGTTAATGGAGATTATTATGTATGCAATAGCAATTTTTTCAAACCGTACTGAAACATTAAGATTTAACGCACAATTAAAAACATTAGGTGTTAATGCCATGGTTGTGTCAACTCCTAAAGGGCTAGGTGGTAGTTGTTCGGTAGCGGTTAAATTTTATTATAAACAACTTTCACGAGTTATATATGCATTAAAAGTAGGTAATTATCGTACGTTTAATTATTTTTTCAAAATTGTAAACACTAGAAGTGGCAATAATTATGAGATAATTAATTTCAATCAGTATTAATTATAAGACATATCTATTATATTATTAATAATAAAATATATTATTAACTTGAAAAATTTTGTTTATTAGTTTATTATTATTTGTTATAATAAAATATGGACAAATATACTGCATATAATATTATCAATATTTTGGATAAGTTTATACCTAATCCAGAGACCGAACTTGAATATAATAGTGATTTTGAATTACTCATTGCTGTTATGTTAAGTGCGCAATGTACAGATAAAAGAGTTAATATGGTTACAAAGGATTTGTTTAAACTTTACAACACGCCTGAAGATTTTGCTAATCTTGATGTAAAAACTTTGGAACGCCTTATTCATTCTTGTGGATTCTATCACAATAAAGCAGTTAATATTATTAATTGTAGCAGAATGATTGTTGATAAATACAATGGCAAAGTACCTAGAACATTTGAAGAATTGGTTACTTTGCCGGGAGTAGGTCGAAAGACAGCCAATGTTATGTTAATTGTGGCTTTTGGTACACCGGCAATACCTGTAGATACTCACATATTTAGGGTAAGTAATCGTATAGGTTTGACAGATACCAACAATGTAGACGACTGCGAGAATCAATTAACTACCTTGTTTAAAGATGATCCGCAGTTATGGGGTAAAATACATCATCTTATACTTTTATATGGAAGATATAATTGCAAGGCTATTAATCCAGATTGTACCAATTGTGTTATTAAAAAATATTGTAAACATTATAATGAGAAATAATAAAGGAAATTTTTTATGTTTTTAGATAAAGTTAAAATTACTTGTAAAGCAGGTAATGGTGGCAATGGTAAAGTACACTTTAGAAGAGAAAAGTTTGTGCCTAATGGTGGCCCAGAAGGTGGCGATGGTGGTAGGGGTGGCTCTATCATTTTTAAGACGACTCCCAATATGACCAATTTAGTAGATTTTAGATTTACTAAAGTTTTTAAGGCTGGTAATGGTGAAGATGGTGGCAATAATATGTGTGATGGTAAATCTGCTAGTGACCTTACTATTCTAGTGCCTGTAGGTACAGTTATTAAAAATGCTAGTACTGATAAAGTTATCGCAGACTTAACTACACCAGATGAAGAATTTATAGCACTTAAAGGTGGCCGTGGTGGTAGGGGTAATAGTAAATTTGCAAGTTCTACTAGACAAGCCCCACGTTTTGCTGAAATGGGCGAACAGACTAAATCTTTTGACCTAATTCTTGAATTAAAAACAATTGCTGATGTTGGATTAATTGGATACCCAAATGTTGGTAAAAGTAGTCTACTAAAGGCAGTTTCTAATGCTAAACCAAAAATTGCTAATTATCACTTTACTACTTTATCGCCTAATATTGGTGTAGTTAAAGCCTATGATACTAGTATGGTGTGGGCAGATATACCGGGGCTTATTGATGGTGCTAGTGAAGGTGTAGGACTAGGACATGATTTCTTAAGACATATCGAACGTACTAGAGTATTAATTCATGTTATTGATGCTGCTGGTAGTGAAGGACGTGACCCTTATCAAGATTATCTTAATATTAATGCCGAACTTTCTAAATATAGTGAATATGTAGCACATATACCACAAGTAGTGGCACTTAATAAGATTGACCTTATTGACCCAGATATAAGAGAAGAATATTTGTCTGAACTTAAAAAACAGATAGGTAAAGATGTTCCTGTTTTTGAAATCAGTGCTGTAGCATTTATGGGATTAGATGATTTGATTAAGTATGTTTCTGATTTAGTTGCAAAACAACCAGAAATTGTAAAAATGAATATTGAAGAAAAAGACATAGATAAACGTACCAGAAAGACTTTTGAAATAGCACATGTAGATGATGGTTACTTTGAAGTCTATGGAGACTTGATAGACGAAATCGCATTTAATGTTATACTTAACGATTATCAAAGCATGGCATATTTTCAAAAACGTATTAAAGATGAAGGTATTATTGACGCTTTGATTAATGCTGGTATGAAAGAAGGCGATACTGTAAAAATGTGCCAGATAGAATTTGAATATACATTATAGGAGTAAATATATGATTACAACAAAAGAAAGAGCAACATTAAGAAGTTTTTCTAATAATATTCCAGATTTGGTTTATGTTGGAAAAGATGGAGTTAGTGATAATGTTGTTAAACAAGTTGAAGACAATCTTCTTGCTCACGAACTTATAAAAATTAAAGTTCAACCCAACTGTAGCATGAGTGCCAGAGAAGTATGTGACCAATTGGTTGCTGTTACTAATGCTCAACCTATTAGTGTAGTAGGTGGCAAAATAGTTTTGTACAAGTATACAAGTAAAAAAGGATTTAAACATTATTTAGGATAATTATGGATTCGAAAGATATTGATTGGGACGAAGTGATGAAAGATTGGGACGTTTGGATTGAACGTACAAGATTGGTAGAAGAACAAATACGTAAAGAAAGACAAAAGCCAATTACTGCTGAAGAATTTATGAAGGCTCAAGAACGTGTTTTGAAATTCTTAAAAGAAAATGGTATGGAAGACAGAATTGTTTATGTAGATGATGATACCGACAATCAATCAGATACCACATCACAAGATAAAAAAGACTTAAATAAAAAAGAATAATATTAATAAAAATACTTGTATATAAAAATTAGTTTATTAAAAAAAAGTAAAACACATGTTTTACTTTTTTTTGTTATCATAATGTGATTATTTTTTAACAAAACTATATATTTACTTAATTATTTATATTCTTTTATGTGATTATTTTTTATTATTAATTAATTTACTTGTATATTTAAAAAATATCTTCTGCATTAATAGTGTTATACTTTTTATTAACTAGACTAAACAAACTTAATAGAAATAATATTGTTGCAATAATTTGGTAATAAAGATTATGTCCATAGAAAAAACTTGTAAGCAGTATAAACAAACCACTTAACATATATCCTTTGGCATTTTTCTTATTAAGTGCTATGGCTATTAATTGTTTCATTTTTAGTTTTGTTGGCTTAATGAATGTAGGATACATAATAGGTAATATTGAAGTAGGTTCTATAAATCTCGTGTAAAATTGTTGTATAGTAACAATCTTTATATTTGAATGTTCAATCTTACCTAGATATTCATTTAATTCAGAAGTGACATAATCGGTTATGATTACCAACTTGCTTTTTTTGGTTTTTCTATAACAGTTTAAATAATCTTCAATTTTTAATCCGTGATTAAAAATAGGAATAATCGTTTTATCATTAATTGTTATATTTGATTTTGTTTTTTTGGCATAATCATATTGGTTAACTATTACTAGATAAAAATAATTAATTAGTTCATCATGAGTTAAGTGTTCTAATGCTAATACAAGACTATTAATTTTTTGTTCTCTTTCAAATGTGATTTTTATTTTGTCTTGTCTAGAATATGAAATTTTTGTTAATAAATAAGATAGTATGCTTGTGATAATTAAAGAAATTATTACACAAGGTAAAAATACTGGATAATAATAATTTATCCATATAAAAAATATACAAAATAAGCATAAGAATCTAACGATGTTATTAAAAATTATTGATATTTTTGTTTGCATATTTAATTGTTATACCAAAATGTGCTATTAATACTTAAAAACTTTGCAAAAAAAGTCATATTTTGCTAAAATATAAAGGTAATAAGGATAATTATGGATTTAGAAATTGTAAAATTTATTCAAAGTGGTTCAAATTGGTTTTTAGACCAGTTTTTTAGTGCTTTTACACACTTTGGAGAAGAAATATTTTTTATCTGTATGTTTTTAATATTTTATTGGTGTGTTAGTTATAGATACGCATTTAAGTTTAGCCTGTTTTATTTAACAAGTGTGTTATTTAATAACATAATTAAATTGTGTGTTAAACGCCCACGTCCATGGCAGGCTAGCCAACTAGTAGATAACAAACTTCAAGCCAGCGGGTATAGTTTTCCTAGTGGACATAGCCAAAGTATAAGTTGTATATCTACATTTATTGTCTATGATATTTATAAAGATAAAAACAATAACAAATCAACAAAAGTTATTTCACTAGTGATTGCAATTTTATTGTGTTTAATAGTTGGTTACTCAAGAATGTATTTAGGACAACATTATCTTACTGATGTTCTTACCGGATTTACTTTAGGTGTAGGAATAATGTTATTACTTAAATATATTGAAAGTGTTTTATCTAAAAAAGAGAGAAAACCAGTTAATATTGAAATGGTTGTTTCTATATTGTCTATAGTAATGCTTGTATTAATAACTTTACTACAATTTAAAGTATTTAATGTTTCGTTGCACGCAGCAAAAAAGATATATAGATACTCGGCATTATTAACATCTGTAAGTATAGGTTATATATTATCAATACGTCTAGTTAAAGATGTCAGACTTAATATATATCTTCGTCTTATAAAAGTTGCGATAGGCTTGATTATTACATTTGGCTTATTCGCGATATTCAATATGCTTGTTAACAACTTATTTATGTATTTTCTAGTTATTCTTATGATAGGGATAGTTGCTACATTTGTTTATCCATATCTATTTAATATGATTTATTGTAAATTAAAGAAGGAAGAAATATGCAAAAGTGTATAGTTAATAATTTAAAAGAAACCGCTAGTTTGGCTAAAAAATTTGCCAAAACATTAAAAGGTGGGACATTGATATTACTTAATGGCGACTTGGGAGCAGGCAAAACAACTTTTACTCAAAGTGTGTTCAAAACTTTAGGGGTAAAAGAGCCTGTTACTAGTCCTACATTTACATTGCTTCGGGAATATTATGTTAAAGATTATAACTTGTATCATTTTGATATGTATCGTATCAATGATGAAAGTGAAGCCCTTGAATTGGGTATTTTTGACTATTTTAACGACCCTAAAGCAATCTGTGTTGTTGAATGGTATCAGAATATTATGGGCTTAATTCCAGAACATTATATTTTGATTAATATTAAAAAGATTGATGATGATAAAAGGGAATTTGAATTTATAGAAAAATAGGTGATAATATGAAATTATTATGTATAGATACAACAAAACAACGTGCAATTCTAGCACTAAACAATAATGGTAAATTAAGTTATAGAATAATTCCAGAAACTAAAAGACATAGCGAAGCACTGTTGTTTGAATTAGAACAATTTTTATGTGATAATCAACTCACAATTCAAGATATAGATACTTTAGGTTGTGTAGTAGGACCGGGTTCTTTTACTGGTATACGTATTGGTGTTGCCACTGTTAAAGCATTTCAATTTGCACTTAATATTCCTGTAGTGTCTGATAATTATTTTAATATAGTTGCAAGCGATGTAAAAGAAGGATATGTGGCTTTAAAAGACACATCTACAGCAGTATATTTATCAAAAATTACTAAATCGAAAGCAGGAGATATTACTACTATTAATAATACAGATGTAGATAATGTTGTTAATGGTAATAAATTGTATCTAGATTCTAGCGAACATTTAGCGGAAGTAATTACATATAACAATACTAGTATGATAGAAGATTTTGCTACCATAATGCTTAATTATTTCACTAAAAAAGCAGAAAATAAACAATTTACTAATAATGCAGATTTTGCACCAGTATATGCCCAATTAAGTCAAGCCGAGCGTAATCTAAAGGATTAATTATGATAATAAGGCTATTAAAAAAAGATGACTTAATCGAACTTGAAAATATAGAAAAAAGTTTATTTGATAATCCGTTTAGTAAAGAGTCATGTCTAGAAGAACTTATTACTGATAATAGATTATATTTAGGGTTGTTTGATGATAATCAACTTATAGGTTATGTAGGAGTAATGATTACTTTTGATACAGCAGATATTATCAAAGTTGGTGTAAAAAAAGAGTATCAAGGTAAAGGTTATTCAAAAAGACTAATGTATCTACTTTTACAGATATTGAAAGACAATGGTGTTAAATATGTTATGTTGGAAGTCGAACATAGCAATTATAAAGCAATTAATTTGTATTTATCTTGTGGATTTAAGGAAATTAGTGAAAGAAAGAATTATTATGGTGAAAATAGTCATGCTAAAATAATGAGATTGGAACTATAATGGAATTAAATTATAAATATAAAAACAATGGAAAAGAAACTGTTTTGTTCTTACACGGTTGGGGTGTAGATAGTGACAGTTTCTCTTTTTTATCTCAAAAATTATCTACTGACTACGATATATTACTTGTCGATTTTCGTGGACATGGAAAAAGTAAACCACTTAAATATGTCTACACGGTATATGATTATGCTGAAGAAATATTTAAATTATTAAAATATCTAAAATTAAATAATATTACGATTGTAGCACATTCGTTTGGTGTAAGGGTGGCGATATTGTTAAGTACTATATTTGATTTAAAAATTAAAAATATAGTTGTAATGGGTGGTGCAGGAATCAAACCCCGTTTTAACATTTTTACTAAAATCTGTATATATAAATATAAGTTAAAAAAAGTACTTAACCAAAAATTTAATTGTCATTTTAAACTTAATAATTTAGGAAGTGAAGATTATATTAATCTAGATCCTATCACTCGACAATCATTTGTAAAAATTGTTAATTTTGACGAGAAAAAATATATTAAATTAATCACTTGTCCAGTATTGTTATTATGGGGTAAAAATGATAAATCTACTCCATTATATATGGCAAAAAAGTTTAAAAAGTATATACAAAATTCTAGATTGATTATATTTAAAAAATGCGGACATTTTTGCTTTAACAATTATCCATTGCTTATATATTATGAGATAATTAAATTTTTAGACAGTACTATGTAATATTAAAATTTAAGGAGAATAAAGCCATTTTTTATTTGTATTTAGTATTAAATATTATTGTTTCTATTATTTATGTTGTATTAATCAATGTTATGCTACTTAAGTTTGTCGCTGTGTATCAACAAAATTATTATCGAACTAAAGAAGCAATAATATGGTTATATAATAATAACAATATGCATTATAAAAACACATATAAATTAAGTCTATTTTTTGTGCCAATTTATATGCTTATATGTTTAATATTTTTTCTACTAAAAGTTCCATATCCGTACTACTTTATTTTACATATTTTGGCACTTACATACATTGCAAGTATTAATATTGTTATTAATGATGTTCCGTTAAAAAAGCCATTAGTATATACTAAAAGAGTAAATAGATTATTAATTACTTTTAGTATTATTTGCGTTGTGCTTTTTTCACTTCTATTAAGTTTATCAGTTAAATTTAATTATCTGTTTATGTTACATTCGATTATTTATGTCCTAGCACCAATACTTATGATATTGTCCAATTATATTAATTATCCTATACAATTGTTGATTAATCAATATTATGTTATTCTCGCTAGAAAAAAAATGAAACAATATAAAAACTTAAAAATAATTGCTATTACGGGTAGTTTTGGAAAAACTAGTACAAAAAATTATTTATATACTATTCTTAATGAAAAATATAATGTTGTATGTAGTCCGCATTCGTATAATACGTCTACGGGAATAACACGTACTATTCTGGAATATCTTAAACCATATCATGATATATTGATATTAGAGATGGGTGCTGACCATAATAACGATATTGAAAAATTGTGTCGTATTGTTAAACCTGACATTTCTATTATTACTGCTGTAGGTAATCAACACTTAAATACTTTTAAGACTATTGACAATATCATAAATACTAAATTTCAATTAGTAAAAAACACTAAATTAGATGGATTTTTTGTTACCAATTATATCAACGAAATATGCAAATTTTATTCTAATAATAGTCTTATTCCGAATTATGGTATAGGATATGGTAAAGATGATTATTGCTTAATTAAAAATGTAGAAATTAATAATTCCGGTATGGGCATTGATTGTGTGATAGATAATAATTTAGTGCGTTTAAATACTAGCGTACTAGGTGAATTTAACGTGATTAATATATTATTATCTGCTACTGTAGCATATAAATTAGGATTAAGTATTGATGAAATTATTAAGGGTGTAAAAAATATTAAGCAAGTTGAACATCGACTTTCTACAAGAATTTTGCCTAATGGCACATTAATTATAGATGATAGTTTTAATAGTAATGTAGAAGGCTTTAAAGGTGCTGTGAAAGTCCTTAAACAAATGCATGGTAGAAAAATAATAGTTACTTGTGGTGTGGTAGAATTGGGTGAACAGCAATATGATACCAATTTTCAGTTGGGCACACTTATAAGTGATATAGATGTATGTGTTGTTAATAGGGTTAATTATAATGCGATAAGTAATGGGATTGTAAGTGTAGGCGGTAAACGACCAAAATATTATGATAGTTATATTGAGTGTTATCAGCAATTTATATCCAAACTCACATCTCATGATGTTGTCTTAATAGAAAATGATTTAACGGATTTATATACTAATTAAGTATGTAAAAAGGAGTAGTTAATGAAAGAAAATTTACTTTTGTTGTTTGGTGGAGCAAGTTCCGAGCATGACGTATCAATCATTTCTGGTATGCAAGCCAAAGAATATGTAGATACCAATTTTTATAATGTGATACCTGTCTATATAGGGCAAGATAATAAATGGTATAATGTAAAAAAACTACATAATATAGCCGATTTTGTTGGTATGAATTTAAAGAAGTTTATGGAAGTAACATTGCTTGCAGGAAGCAATTATCTATATAAAAAAGATATTTTTGGATACCGTAAAAATATAAAAATTGATTGTGCTATGGTTGTTATGCATGGTATTAATGGAGAAGATGGCAAAATAATGGCTTTGCTTGAATTGTGCGGTATTCCTTATCCTACGTCTAATGTCACAGAAAGTGGAGTTTGTCTAGATAAATCAATATTTAAAGAATACCTTAATGGAATTAACGTTAATAATGTTAAAGGTGTGCCGATTACACAGTTTAATTTTGATAATAATCCCGAAGTGGTGTATGAAGAACTAGAAAAATCTCTTAATTATCCTATGATAGTTAAACCTGCTAATCAGGGTAGTAGCATAGGCATAATTGTGGTACACAACAGAAGTCAACTAGAAATTGCTATGCAATCTGGTTTTAAACTAGGCGAAAAAATACTTGTTGAACAGTATTTGAATGATATTAAAGAAATTAATGTTGCCATTGTTAGAGATGAACAAAAACTAATTGTCTCCGAACTTGAACAACCTATTAAGTCTAGTGAAATATTAAGTTTTGATAATAAATACCTTAATAGTTCTAATTCGATGGAAAGTATAAGTCGTATTATTCCTGCAGAGATTAGTGAAGATAAAAAGCAGAAGATAATTGATATGGCAACAAAAGTATATATAATGTTAAATTTAAAAGGGGTAGTTAGATTTGATTTTATATTAAGCGATAATGAAGTGTACCTAAATGAAGTTAATAGTATTCCAGGTTCTTTGGCTTATTATTTGTTTAAACCTAAAGGAATAAGTTATAATATGTTAATTAATATATTATTAAAAAATGCTTACTTAAATAATCTAAATAATTTAAAAAAAGTACATATTTTTAAAAGTACCATACTTAATGGTTCTAATATTAGTATCAAAAAATGATGATATGATTTATATTATTGTGCGTGTATATTATTACGATATTATGTATAAATATACGCACATATTTTTTATTTTTCAATAACATAGTTATGTGCCTTATTGATATAATTTATGGTTAATATATACATATTAATTAACTATTATTGACTAATATATGTAAAAGTGGTAATATATTCATATTAATTACTAAAGGGGATTATTAAATGAAAGCAAAAGAAATGATGGAAGAGATCCAAAATAAGGATTTAACCAAAATGGATAATACAGAACTTGCTAATTATAAGACCGAACTTTCTGATAAAGCCATGAATTCAAAAAAGATTTTTAAATACACTTTAAAATATATATTGTATTATGTGATTGGTTACGGGTGTGGTATTTTAATTGGTATATGTGCCGCAAGAGTTCTTATGACATATATTTATACTGGTTCTGTTACTACAAAAATGTTTTTAAATAATTTACTTATCGCATTATTATGTGGTGTTCCTGCTGCTATTACTTCTGTGTTATATAGACTTGCAAAGAAAAACGCTAAAAATTTAACACAAGTATGTAATGATAAGATCACAGAAATTGATAGACAGATTACTATTAATCAACTAAAGATTTCCTTAACTAATGGTAATGTAGAATCTAATTCTACTACATCAAAAACAAAAGAAGAAAAAGATAGTAAAGAAGTAAAAGAAATAGTAGATAGTGCTGAAAATAACGAAAATTCAATAAAAAATGAAGAAAAACAAGTAAAAATTGATACTAATGACAATAAATAGTGTAGGGTGATTATAATGATGAAGTTTAAATTTGAAAATGAATTAGACCAAATTAGAATTAAAGACTTAACTAGTTTGTCCGAATCTGAATTAAAACAATATAGAGAATATTTAGTTGACCTTAAACAAAATACTGGTAAAAGAGTTTTTGGGACTACAATTAATATGTTATTTACATTAGCAGTACCAGTATTAACAGCATTAATCATATTATTTGAAATTATTGCTTTTGTTTTTTTACGTACACAATTTAATTATACTGTATTTTCAGTATTCCAAGTTTTGGTTTTTATTTGTGTTATAGGTTTAAGAGTTTTTAATATATTTAAAAAACGATATGCTAAACTTATACAAGAAATAAAAAATGTATGTGGCTTACGAATTGGAGAGATAGATAACAACTTGGCAATAATGAGTGTTAAAAATGAATTAGCACAGACTACTAATAGTGCAGACAATACTGCTAATACTGCTAAAACTGATATTGATAGTTCAAGTGAAAACAGTGCTAAAACTGACAAATAAGCATTTGATGAAAACAATTAATAATAATTAACATAAAAGTCATATTTACATAATAAAAAAGACAATATCGCATAATGATATTGTTCTTTTTTTGTATATTTATACATTATATTGTCAATTACAATTTGACACAATAAATACAATTTTTCAATATTTAATTAATAATTTAGTAAGATTATTTTAATTGATTTTTTGTTACATATTAAGCAATTTAGTTTGGATACTATTTCTTAAACTCATACTTGTTATTGTGTGAGTCATATTAAGTAATGCAACTTTTTCAGCAGCGGTAAAGAATAGATTGTTAAGTTGTACACAGTTGTTAAGTATTATACCGCCATTTTTACCTTTTTTAGTGGTTATAGGTATACTATTGCTATCTAATATTGATATATATCTGTATATCGTTCTAACGCTAACATCATATTTATTTGCTAAATATTTCGCAGTGACTTGTCTTCTTCTATTAAGAGTAAGTAATATTCCAAAAATTATATCTATGTGCATTATTTTAACCTTTTTTATTTAAAAGTTTAATATATAATAGCACACTTATAATTAAATATCAAACATATGTTCGATATTTTATTATTTTTGTACTTTTGTCACAAAAATATCTTGATTGCCAAAACTTGTGGTGATTACATCGTTAGGGTAGGTGTAGTTACCAAAAATGGTAAAGTTGTTAAAATAATCTACATCAAAGTATACTAGATTTGCTTTAATTGAAAAGTCAAAACTGTTTTTTGTCTTCTCTTCGCCTAGAAGATTGAATGTATAATTATTCATTGTGCCGTTCTCTAAAGTTACTATGTTTATTTCGTTTTTATAATCAATTAAATAATTATCTACATTACTTATTAATTTTGATTCTAATATTTTTGTTGCGTGTTCACAATAACTTAATAGATATAAATTGCGGTTGTTAATGTATGTAATTATATTAGTATTGTTAAGCCACATAATATTATAGTTTGAGCCACTTTGTATTTGTGCCGAATTTAAAATATTAAAGTTATAATCCAGTATTTTTAAATAATTATTATTGTTGCTTTCGGTTATAAATACAAAATTGTTTTCTGTTATATTAAACTGAATTATTTTGTTATTGGGTATATTTTTAAGTTGGGTTATGCCACTTAAAGTAAGTATGCATATATTACTTGCGTTGTTTGAATTGTATATTAAAAGTGTTCCGTTAAGGTATTCACACGATAACACAATGTCTACTATATCAATATTAAATACTTTTACTACATCACTTATTACAAAATAAAAACTTGTATTGTTGCCATTTAGTATTGCTACTATTGGTTCACTAGAAACGATTAATTGTGCATTGTCTGCATTGTCAAAGTAAATTATATCAAAATTATGTTCGCTTATATCATAACTAATAAGTTTAATACCTTTATTTTTAATTAGTATGTATATACTATTTTGATATATTTTTACTGATATTATTTTTAAATCTTTTTCTACGCTGATTGTGTTTAATTTGATAACATTACCATCATTATCAAGTATAAGCACATAGACACTTTCGCCAGAAACCTGATTAAAATATTTATCGTTACTTTTTGTAGATCCGATTAGATAATAATTGTTAAGTTTAAATACTTCAAATACTTCATCATCATTACTACCACCATAATTATTTTCATATTCTATTTTTTCCAACTTACTTGTTCTTGAATTTATATTGTCAAATTTTTCTTTTGTAACAGAAGTGTCAGAAGTGGGTTTGGTTGTGTTTAAAGATTCGGATTTAGATATAGTTGAAAATGCGATTATTATGCCAGCCAATAATAATATTAATACAACTATTGATATATAATTCTTATAATTTTTCATAGACTATACTCCTAAAAAATTTTCATCATTATATCAAAGTTTAATAGTCTTTTGTTGATAATAGCAAAAGTTCTCATAAAAAATTATTTAATGAAAAAAGCACTAAAAAAGTGCTATTTTTCGTCATTTTTTGAGTTCTCTAAAATTACTTTTAAGATGTTTTTTGTTCCATTTTTTCCTTTTTGTGGATATTGTGCTTTTTTGATTTTTGTACTATCAAGTTTTAATTGCTGTATGGCTTCCATCATGGATTTTTTATTCATATCTTCTTGAAGTAATACATTAGCATAACCTTTAGCCAAAAAGTCTTGTGCATTGAGTATTTGATCTCCACGAGAATTTCCTTTAGGTAAGGGGATTAATAGCATAGGCTTGTTAAGTATTAAAAACTCGTTAATTGCATTGCTTCCTGCACGGCTAATTACCATGTCTGCTAGGTCAAAATAATCTTCAATATTGTTTGTAAATTCAATCTGATAATAATTATTAATTTTAATTTGTTTGTTAAAATTACCTTTACCTACGATATGTATTATGTTGTATTTCTTTGTTATTTCTTTTGCAAGTGAAAACATACATTCATTAATTGCCTGTGCACCTAGACTTCCACCTATAATAAGTATTGTGGGTAAGTTATTGTTAAATTTACATATTTTTCTTGCTCTTTCTTTGTTACCTGTAAATAATGAATCTCTAATAGGACTGCAGGTAAATACACCTTTTTTACCACAACTTTTTGCTGTCTCTTCAAAACTACAACACATTTTATTGCATTTTTTTAATATAAGTTTATTGGCTAGCCCTAGGTTGTAGTCACTTTCGTGTGCTACAATTGGTATTCCTAAACTTTTACCTGCATATGTAACTGGTACTGATACATATCCGCCTTTAGAAAATATAATATTTGGTTTGATTTTTGATAATATTTTTTTTGATTGACAATATCCTTTGATAAGTTTAAATGGTATAGCAAGATTTTTTAAATTTAATCCACGTATTAGTTTAACGGAAGTAATAGGGTAATATTCGATTTCGGGATAATCTTTAAGTATTGTACGTTCTATACCATTTATACTTCCTATGTAATATATTTTTTCATAATGAGACTTTAGATATTTTAATAATGCTATATTGGGCATAACATGTCCTGCAGTGCCACCACCACATAATACAATTGATTTCATTTAATTCACCTTTGTTTTTTAATATTGTATGTAATAATGCTATAAAATATCTTAATAATTAAAAAAATAAATTGTTTGTGATGATTGATATATGATTTTAAGATTATGTTTTTTAATTTTTTATTGTTATAAATATGTATAGTTATGTATAATTATGCACCATTTTTAAATAAATGCGTGTTTAAAAATAGTAGTCTAATATGTTAGTAGGAGTAAGTTTTATTTTTAATATTATTAATTATTTATTAATCTTGACTAGTAATGTAATGCTGTAATACTTACGATATATGTATATCAAGTTACGAGCATAACTAACATTATTTTCGATGAAGTACATAATGTTAATTAAACATTATTTTATGCTAAATAATACTTTGTGTCGCTTGCATAAACCGCCTTAAGTGTGTATTTTTGCTTGCGATTAAAATTTTAAAGTCTTGACTAGATATATATATTTATATATACTAACTATGGTGTATAATTAATTATTAATTTAAAAAATAAGTTTTTTATTTATAAAAAATGTGTTACACTAAAATGTAATTTAATATTTTGGAGGCTTGTTTTGGCTAACGCTTATAATAGTAAAGATATAATTGTTTTGGAAGGACTTGATGCAGTAAGATTGAGACCAGGTATGTATATTGGTACTACTGGTATCAAAGGTATGCATCATCTTTTATGGGAAATTGTAGATAATGGTGTTGATGAATTATCTAATGGTTATGGTAACAAACTTACAGTTACTATGCATAAAGACAATTCGATTACTGTAGCAGATAATGGACGTGGTATCCCAGTTGATAAGCACCCAAAACTAAAAGTAAGTGGTGTAGAAGTAGTATTTACACAGTTGCATGCTGGTGGTAAATTTAATAATTCTAACTATGCTTATTCGGGTGGTTTACACGGTGTTGGTGCTAGTGTTACCAATGCTTTAAGTGAATGGCTTAATGTTACTGTTTGTAAAGATGGTAGCAAGTATACTATGTCATTTAAGGCTATGGAAAAGAATAAAAAAGTTACTGGCGGTGTACCACAAGGTCCATTAAAACTTATTGGGAAAACCAAAAATAGTGGTACAGAAGTTACTTTCTTACCTGATAAACGTATTTTTGGTGATGTTCTATTTGATTATGAAACCATAAATAAACGTCTAAAAGAACTTGCATTTTTGAATGGTGGTATCGAATTTACACTTATTGATGAAAATGTAAAAATGGAAGATGGTAGTTATAGGACTAAAGTATATAATTATAAAAATGGTTTAAAAGATTTTATAAAATATCTTAATGACGGTGCGACTCCAGTATATAAAGAACCTATATATATTGAAGGAAAATCTGATTTGGTTAAATTGTCATGTGCTATCCAACATATAGACAATTACAATGAAAACATATTTAGTTTTGTTAACAATATTCCTACTACAGAGGGTGGTACACACGAAACAGGACTTAAATCAGCCTTAACAAGAGCATTTAATGATATCGCTAGAGAGATGGGACTTTTGAAAGACAAAGAAGCCAATCTTATGGGCGAAGATTTTAGAGAAGGTTTAACTTGTGTTCTTTCACTGAAACTAAAGAGTGTCCAATTTGAAGGTCAAACAAAAACTAAACTTGGTAATCCAGAAGTAAGACCAGAAGTAGAAAGTTTGGTTTATGACGGACTTATGGAATTTGCTAAACAAAAAAGTAGTAAGAACGTATTAACCGAAATTATTAATAAAGGTAAAGGTGCTGCTAAAGTAAGACTTGCGGCAAAACATGCTAAAGAAACCGCTAGAAAAGCCAATTCGGCTGATAATTATAGTCTTGTAGGTAAATTAAGTAGTTGTACTGGTAAAAATTATTTAATTAACGAACTATTTATAGTTGAAGGAGATAGCGCGGGTGGTAGTGCAAAACAGGCTAGAGACAGACAGTATCAGGCTATTCTACCACTAAAAGGTAAACCACTTAATGTAGAAAAAAAGAGACTTAATCAAGTCCTAGATAATGAAGAAATTCGTACAATAATCAGTGCTTTAGGTGCTGGTGTTGGCAATGATTTTAAGATAGATAACTTAAAATATAATAAAGTTATAATACTTGCCGATGCTGACCAAGATGGTGCTCATATAAGAGCAATATTATTAACATTCTTCTATAGATATATGAGAGAACTTATCACTGAAGGACATGTATATGTAGGTGTTGCTCCACTATACCGTGTATATAAAAAGAATTTTAGTGAATATGTCTATGATGACGATAAACTTGAGAAAGTTATTAAAAAATGTGGTGCTGGTTATCAGATTCAACGTTATAAAGGGTTGGGCGAGATGACAGCAGAACAGTTGTGGAGCACAACAATGGATCCAGAAAGAAGAGTACTAGTACAAGTAACTTTAGATGATATTGCTGAAGCCGAACGTATGATTACTACATTTATGGGTGATAACATAGAAGCAAGAAAATTGTATATTAGTGAAAACGCTAATTTCAATAAAGAAACTAATTTTGAACACATTGGAGAAGTAAATGACTAAAAAGAACGATGAATTTACTCCTGACGAAAATGAAGGGATAGTAAATGAAGAATTAAATTCTGAAATATTAGATGATGAAGAACAAGAACTTGATACTGTTGATTCTAATAGTGAAGATAGTCATGATGACGAAGAGTCTGCTATTAAGCCAAGTGGTAAAGTATCAAGAAAGAAACAAGACCCTTCATTTACTTCATTACTAGGAGATAGTGATGGTAAGGGTATTGTTACTAAAAGTGTAGAACAAGTTATTCATGAAAGTATGATGCCATATTCCGAATATGTTATTTTGGATAGAGCATTGCCTAGAGTTGAAGATGGTTTAAAACCAGTTCAAAGAAGAGTACTATATAGTATGTTAGAAGTAGGTGTTACTCCTGATAAACCATATAGAAAAAGTGCTACAATTGTAGGTACTTGTATGGGTAGGTATCACCCACATGGCGATAGTAGTATTTATCAGACCATGGTTAGACTTGCACAAGATTTTAATATGGGTATGTGTCTAGTTGACGGACATGGTAACTTTGGTTCGGTCGATGGCGATGGCGCTGCTGCTATGCGTTATACCGAAGCGCGTTTAAGCCCTATAAGTCTTGAATTATTAAAGGATATAGAGAAAAATACGGTAACTTGGAGTTTTAACTTTGATGATAGCCGTAAAGAGCCGGATATGTTGCCGGGTAGATTCCCTAATTTGTTGGTAAATGGTGCTACTGGTATTGCTGTAGGACTTGCTACCAATATTCCTACTCACAACTTATCAGAAACTATAGATTGTGTTACTGCATTTATTGATAATCCAAAGATTAAACTTGAACAATTATTAAAAATTATGCCAGGCCCAGACTTTTCTACTGGTGGTTATATTTTGTCTAATAGCGAATTTGATGATGTATATAGAAAGGGTAAAGGTAAAATAATTGTTAGAGCCAAACTTAACTTGGAAACAGGCGAGAATGGTAAAAAGAATATTGTTATTACCGAGATACCTTTCCAAGTTAATAAAGCACTTATGCTTCAACGTATAGCCAAATTAAAGGAACTTGACCCTACTAGTTGTTTAAGTGGTATTGCTGATATTGTTGATGAATCTGACAGACATGGTACTAGAGCGGTTATTAAACTTAAGAAAGATGCCAATGCAAAATCAATCATTAATTATTTATACAATAAGAGCGATTTACAATGTAATTTTAATGTAAATATGGTTGCTATCGCTGAAGGTAAGCCAAAACAATTAAGTTTAATAGAAATAATAGATTATTATGTAAAATACCAACGTAAAGTTGTGTACAATCGTACAAAGTTTGATTTAGATGCTGCGGAAAAAAGAAAACATATTTTAGATGGTTTGTTAATTGCTATTAGAAATATTGATGCAGTTATTAAGATTATTAAGACCAGTAAAAGCACTCCTGAAGCCAAACAACGTCTTATAGATACTTTCTTCTTGTCTGATATTCAAGCACAAGCAATACTAGATATGAGACTTGCAAGACTTACTAATCTTGAAGTTAACAAACTTAAGGCTGAACTTGAAGGACTTATTAAACTTATCGCCGAATTAAAATCTATACTTGAAAGTGATAAGAAGTTAATGAGTGTAGTTAAAAAGGAACTTATTGCTATAAAAAATGCATATGGAATACCTAGAAGAACTATGATTATAGATCCAGATGAAGAATCTATTGAAGAAGAACAACCTGAAGTTATAGTTAATGAGAATGTTACTGCCGAAGATGTACATGTAGTTGTTACTGAAAACAATACAATTAAAGTTGTTAACAAACGTAGTTATGGACTAGCAACTAAAGGATTAAGTGCTAATCCAACTCCATACGAAATAGTTAAATTTGATTTAGTTATGTCTAATATGAAATATGTATATCTATTTACCAATTTAGGCAATTGCCATAAGATTAAGGTAAGTGATATACCTATGTGTAAACTAAAAGATAAAGGTTCTATTATATCTTCATTTGTTAAAAACTATTTACCTAGTGAAAGGGTGGTAGCAATATTTGACTTTGATGTTAATGATAACGATACCGAACTTATTTTTACTACAAAAAGTGGACTTATCAAAATAACTAAAGAAAGTGAATATATTAGTTCAAAACAATCAATTAGTGCTATTAAACTAAAAGAAGATGACGAACTTGTTAGTGTATATTATGACAATAGAGAAAAAACATTGTTAATATTTAGCCATGATGGATTGGCAGTTAATATTATAAAAGATGATGTTGCTACATTTGGTAGAGTAAGTGCTGGAGTTAAGGGTATGTCACTTAACGATGGAGACTATGTTGTAGGCTCTGTATTAAGTGGTGCTTTAGCGTATACATTGTTTACTTCTAATGGATATGGTAAAGTTATTAAAGAAACCGAAATTCCATTGACTAGCCGTGCAAGAAAAGGTGTTAAAGTTATTAATGGTAAGAAATTAGATATTAAACTTATTGCTGTTAGTGACCTTAACAAAAATAAAAATTATGTTGCCATACTAAAAAATAGTAATCTTGTTTATATTGAAAGTAAAAAATTAAGCCTAGAAAATAGACAAGGCACTGGTAAATCAGTGGTTGGCGAAAAGAATGGTGCAGAAACTACAAAAGTAGTACCATATATACTAGAAAGTTAGTTAATTGTATTTATTATAAATTAATATAAAAAACACTCAACATATTATGAAGTGAACCCCATTTTTGCACCGCAAAAATAAAAACCACTTCAAATTAAAA
>ERZ808245.354-NODE-354-length-24773-cov-6.102597_pt1 | contig 24773 bp, 28 predicted proteins | sample MGYA00521243_ERZ808245 | MGnify/ENA primary metagenome ERZ808245 (study PRJEB31516, sample SAMN03275576) | gut metagenome | biome: mammalia-associated habitat; material: feces | host: Papio cynocephalus | place: Kenya | collected 2012-07-07 ... | reverse complement strand
ACCGATTTAGTTAATGCTTATGATGCACTTGAAGGAGACTTGTTGGAAGATGCTATTGGAGATTTGACATTGTATGATGATAATGAGCTTTGGCAACTCTGGAGCACTGGTCTATTTTCTCAGGATTTGCCAACATCTTTAAGTGGTTATATAAAATACAAACCTGGACACATACGATATTTTAATATAGATTCTACTGATATTAGGCTGCAAATGTTGTATTTTGTCTGTTCTAATCAAATAGAAGGAATATATTTTATGGGGTATTTTAGCAATCCTGATTTATATTTTATGACAAAATTTATACCAAAAGATAATTCTTATTATGGAGGTGTTAACATTAGTGTAGTTCCAGGGGGATTTGAGGTACGTACAGTGTCTAAAATAAGCAATTACAAATCTATAGAAGTTGCTAAAGTAGATGCTTGTCCAAGTAGATATTATTTACAGTGGAGAGATAGATATGGTAGTATGCAGATGCAGCCATTTAGTAAGGCAGAAACCTATAGTGAAGATTTTACTCGTACAGAGATAAAGAACTACCAAGACACAAGGAGACTATCTAACATCAGCATACAGCCTAAATGGAAACTGAACAGTGCTTGGATTCCTTTTGATTTAGTACCCTATTATGAGAGCCTTATGGTTAGTCCTTGGGTAAAGCTTTATGATAGTAAGGAAGACCAATTATATGACGTTATATTAAAGGATAGTGAGTTTACAGAGAAAACATATAGAAATAACGATAGACAGTTATGGCATTTAGAGGTTGAATGTGAGCAAACTGACAAACAAAATATTTTATACTGATGATACGTTTATATAAGAATTAAAAAAGGTGAAATAATTTATGATTAAGTTATATATTGAAAATCAATTAGTAGAACTTGGAGAAAACTTCAGTGTACCTTTGACAAAGACATTCGAGAATTTAGAAAATCCAACTCAAATAATTAATACCTATTCAAAAACTGTAACAATTCCCCATACACAGAAAAATGACAGGCTTTTTGGGTTTTTGTTTAACCCGGACAGATTAACGGCTAAAGAGAGTGATACTCTTACAGGCATTTATTTTGACCCATATCAAAAGATCTCAATAAGATTGGAGTATAATGACTCTATCCTTCTTACAGGCTATTTAAAGGTGCTTTCTGTTGATTCTAAAGGGTATAATTGCTCTCTTAATGGTGAACTTGGTAAAGTATTCCAGGAGCTGCAAAAGATAACCTTTGATGAAACAAAATATGAGGGGGAGGAAAAAGACAAGTATTGGATTGATGGAAGTCAGTATGTCAAGGAGAAGATTACAAAAGGATTAGTAAAATATTGCTGGGATAGCAATGGGCAAACTTCTCTTAAACTAATTAAGAGAGGAGAAATGGGTTATAGGGTCAGCGATATTATAGGATTTACTCCCAATACCAGTTACAACAAAGATTTTACATATAGTAACGTATGGACTAAATCCGACTTTAAAATGCACTCTTTTGAAGATATTTTAAAAGCGAGAAAATGGGATGATACTACCACCTGGGAAGATAAAGTAGGAGTAACTGCCAATAGTGTTGTAGGTGATGGAATTAAACCAATGGCTTATCAAAATTTTGTATCTTACCATCAAAATCCTTTTATTTGGTGGAATAAATTTTGGAACATCTTTAGAGAAAAAGCAGAAATTACTACAGGATATGAGTGGGATATGGACGGGGTATTTTTCAATACTTCTAACCCTTTTTGGAGCAAAAGTGCTATTGAACTAATGAATAGAGATGAGTTTGCAGAAAGTAAATTTACTAATCTTGGAAACTTACAGTTTGGACCTTACACATCTAAAAATTATGATGATGCTACTGTTTCTAAAGACGGAATTATTATGAACATAACAGACGGTACTATTAACAAAACTATACTCAATCCATCTGGATTATTTTTAATGCAAATTAATAATGATTTAAGCATTCATTATAGAGTGCAAATTGAAGAGAATGTTGGTGCAGAGTTTAATATTAATACTGTTGGTGCCATTAGATTATTGTTTACATTTCTGGATGAAAATAATAATAAAGTTACAAGAAATATTATAGCCTTAAATAAAGAATATTATAAAAACAACGCAGAATTTAATGCTTTCCTCGCTAAATATGATGTAAAGGTGTTGGTAGAAAACTCTACTGCTATTGATAAGGGAAATATGTATTATGAGGGGAATATTATTATCCCAATGAATATACAATTTATATTTGATACACCAGTTAAATATGATAGTTTAACTATTCTAAAATACTCTTTTGCTACAGGAGATAATGATTATATTATACAGAATATGAACCACAGTATCTGGCGTATTGATGTGGGAGGTATAAAACTGAATAGATGGGTTATAGATATGAGTTCCTATAACCAAGTACTCTATAACAGATTTAGGAGTGGAGATAAATTTACTCTTAACACTCTTTGTAATTTAGATTTTACAGCAATTCTAAATTATTGTAAGCAGTTTAGAATAATAGTTATTGTGGATGATATTAACAAAAAATTAAGATTTATATCCCATAATCAATATTTCAAGAATTACACAGTTTCCAAGTGGGATAATAAATTGGATAAAACAAAGGATTTTACCATTACACCAATAACTTGGGAAAAGAAATACATTTTATTTGCTTATAAAGATCACCCTTCTGAACTGGGAGAAACCTATAAAAACTCTAATGGATTTACTTACGGAGAAAAAAAGATAATCACCCGCTACAATTTTAATGAGGAGACGGAGGAGTTATTTAAAAGTTGGTATTCCCCATTACTATTTAGTCCCACTTATAACTACTGGAACGAATTATACAATGATTTTAGTGCATACCCTTATGTTTATGCTAATAAATTTTTATGCTGTGAGGATAAAGATGGAAAATATAAGGCTATTAGCGGGACTTGGTTTATTCCTACTTTTACTAATATAGACTGCCCAGATAGAGATACTGTTATTGCTGATGACACTAACCAAATGATTGTTGCTAATAGTTACTGCTACACCGATATAGATACGGTTGCTATCACAAGATGGTGTACCCCTGAAGTGAAATTTGAAGACAGATTATTTCTGTTTAATAAGCCAAATACAAGTTATGTCTATAAAAATGACTATTACGACAACTGTAGTGGATTATATGATCTTTTCTGGGCTAACTACATTGCAGAACGCTATAATACACAGAATAAGATAGTAACCTGCTATTTGAAGCTAACTCCTTCAGATTATGCTAATTTTGAGTTTAATCATTTTATAACTATAGAAAACCAACTGTATATGGTCAACAAAATTTATGATTATGATATAACCTCTACAGATAGCACTAAAGTGGATTTAATTACTATACAGAATATTGAGGGATATACAACTAATAATTTTAACTAATTATGGCACAGACAAGAATTATCAATGTAGACACCAAGTCTGCACAATCTAATGTAAAGGCTTTAGATGATGGTGTAAAGCAGTTAAATAAAGATTTGGGTACTACTAATGATGTAGGTAAGAATATAGATACTTTAGGTGGCAGTGTTTCTAAAGCCACTACCAATATAAGTAAAAGCCTCTCTACTGCTTCTAACGACTTCAAAGACCTTAATAAGGTAGTAAATGATGTAAAGTTTGATATAGGCTCTATAGGCCCTTCTGTGGCTAAATTAGGGGCTGGTATTGCAGGTGGTTTTAATATAGTTAGTGGTGCATTAAAACTAATGGGTAATGATAGTGATGAAACCACTAAAGCAATAACAGAGTTGCAGTTTTTCTTACAACAGATACCACTACAATTCTTTGCTATTGCTGAAGGTATTCAGAGTGCTTCTCTTGTGTTTAGCTCTTTTAAGAGTTTATTTACAGACAACAATCTAAAGGGTGTTATTAGCACTTTTGGACTAGGTGGGAAACAAGCTTTAAGTGAAGGCTCCGAGTATGCGGTAACTACTCTACAAGTAATCCCAAAAAACTTAAAAGAGATTTATAAAGATTTTACTGATATAGAAGCTATCCTTGATACTTTTACCCCCCGTCTAAAGAAATTATATGAAGACTGGGATAAGGCAGAGAGTGCTATTTCTGATAAATATACCGTCCTTTTCAATCAAATTAAAAGCATAACAAATGCAGAAGAGTATCGAAGTAAACAAAGTGAAATATTTGCTCAACAGCAGGAGGAATTTCTTAATAATACAGCAGATTTTCAAAAACAGGAAAGAGGGATATATACAGAAATTGCCCAGGTGATATCTTCTACAATCTCCAAGACTTACCTTTTACAGGGTGGGATTATAGCAGTTGTGGCAGCACTAGGGGCAGTTGCAGCAACCCAAGCAATTACTTATTTTAAAGACCTTGATGAAGCTGCACAAAAGCTTTATGAACATACAAGAGAGCTTTTTTCTATTAACACTACTGGCTTAAAAGATGCACAAAAGCAGATTACTATAGTTGAAACCCTTGTAAGAAATGCTAAAGATGAAAACAATACCCTTGAAAATAGATTATCTGCTATTAAGCAGTTGAATGAGATTGTTCCTGGATATAATGGACAACTTAACACTACAAGTGGCTTATATAAGGAAAATACAAAGGCTCTTAACGACTATATTAGTGAATTGAAAAGACAGGCTATTGCAGTGGCTGCTGTAGAGTCCATTACCAAAAAATATCAAACTATTATTGAGAAATCTGCTGATCTGCAATTAGCAGAAAATCTTAAAAAGGAAATGGAGGCAGTGCAAACAGAATATGATACTGCTTTTAAGACTACAGGTATTAGTATAGAATTAAGAGAGAGATATGACACTTTAATGTCTAAATCCAATAAAAAGATTATTAAGAATATAGATAATCTTAAAGAGGAAATAGCAAAAGAACACCAGGATATTGAATATATCTATACTACCTTTGATACCAATATTAAGCCTGCTGTAACTAAAGCCGGAGCATCTACCGGTAAAAGCACAGGAGAAACTATTAAGAAAGAGGTTATTGAAGCCCTTAAGCCTTCTAAACAAGAATGGGAGACAGTTACTGAAGATTGGATTGGGAATATACCACTGACTGAAACTGGTCAGTTACTTGCTAAAAGGATACAGAATGAGATTAATCTTACAGGTATTGATGCAGATCCTTTAACCGTAAAAGTTAATATTGCAGTAGGAGAGTTCCCTGAAAATGAGAGACTCAGACAATACCTTGATTTTATAACAGAATCACAAAGGCAGTTGCAGGTTCTAAATGAAACAATGCAAAGGTTTGGAGAGAGTTCTTTAGGACTTACAGGCAGTTGGCAGAATGTAGTAAGTGATTTTAGTAGTACTTTTGATCAATTAGCTAATAATATTGCCAAGGGAGAGAACTCTTTTGATAGTTGGACTAATATGGCTTCAAGTGGAATACAGGCTGTAGGAACTCTTCTAAATGCCCTCAGTGATGAACAAGATAGTTCAACCAAGCAAGGTTTTGAGGCACAAAAGAAATACCAAATTAGTGCTACTGTAATGAATACTTTAGCAGGTGTTGTAAATGCTTGGAGTAGTGCACTGGCTATTACACCACCTGTAGGTCCAATACTTGGTGCTGCTAATAGTGCAATGATGATTGCTTTAGGTGCAGTGCAGATTGCTAAAATTAAAAGCCAAAAGTTTGGAGGGAGTAGTAATGTTAGTGGTAGTGCCGTTAATAGCACCCTAATAGCACCAACACAATACTCTCAAGCAGTTCAAAATGCTAATATAGAGAGTAAATTAGGAGATAATAGAGTAGTTGTCTTGGAGAGCGATATTAGCACTGTTTCCAATAGAGTAAAAGTTCAAGAGTCTGAGAATACTTATTAATATTCAAAAACTATGCCAAAAATACAACTCTGGCATAGTTTTTGTTATTATATTTATAGACGTATTGGTGATCTACTCTTACGAGTATGAGCAGAATGTTCACAATGTTGTAACAGTGCACTCATTGCTGCAGGCGTATACTATTTAACCGCTTAAAAGTGCTTCTTGAAAATTGTCTCTGTAGGCAATCCTTTAATGCTAAAAGTGGGGCTCTGATTTATGCCTATCAACCCCGACCTATAAAGATTAGACAAAACGCATTAAATGAGGTTGGCGGATATAAAATGTAGGGCCTTGATACTGACTACTACAGCCTCAGGAGAGGTATAGGGGTATCCTCCTAAAGAGATTCCAGAGCCGGATATAATAGTTTGACAAGTGTCTGCCCGGTGCCTCTATATTGTTTTCCAAAAGAAAAATCGCGAATATGGTTTACTCTCTACTCGTTGATTTGGGTTATTTGGATTACTTTATAGGGTAAAAGAGGCATTGTGCACTTAACTCAATAAAAAACAAAAAATATTGAAATATGTTACCAATTTATAAGATTGTAGATGGGCATTTAACAGCAGTTTCCCTTGTAGAGCATCCTGCAATAGAAGAGGATTTTATGCTTTTCTCGGAACAGAAAATGAACTTTTCTTTTGATGAAGAGAAACACATTGCTTTTGGACCTGCAATGATAGCAGATATGCCAATTTACCGCAGAAGTATCGAAAAAGGAGAGTATTATGTAGTTTTCGACGCACCTGTAATAGAAAAGCTTTTTACCGAATTTATGCAGAATGGTAAAAAGTTTACTCTGGAGCACTCTTCCGACACTAATGACATTTTCCTTTTAGAGGCATTTTTAAAGCGTCCTGGGCTTTCTCCTGTAGGATATGAACAAGTGCCCGATGGCAGTCTTTTTATTGCTGTAAAGGTAAATAATGAAGCCTTGTGGGCTGATTTAAAGGCAGGTAAATATAATGGATTCTCTATAGAAACTACCGTTACTGCTAACCTTGAAGAAGATGAATTAACCCAATTAATTGATGAATTAACAAAATAAGTTTATGAACAAAAGTAAATTAATGAAACTCGCTCACTTGGTTCTTAATTTTGCTGAGGTAAAAACTGATAAAAGTCCCTTGATTTATGAGGGTGAACTTGCAGTTGGTACTGAGGTAAGTGTAGAGGATGAGAATGGTGAGATTGTAGCAGCTCCTGATGGAGAATACACCCTTGAAGATGGTAAGGTTGTAGTAGTAGCCGAAGGAAAAGTTGCTGAAATTAAAGAGGTTTCCAAAGAGGAAACTATTGAAGAGGAACTTGAAGAAGAGGTTCCCACTAAAGATGAAAAAGATTTGCGTATTGAGGAACTTGAAGGTCTGCTTAAAGATAGAGATGCAGTTATTGAAGAGTTGAACGCAAAAATTAAAGAACTTGAAGATAAATTAAATGCACCTGTAGAGGAACCTTTAGAGGTTAAGGCAAGTGCACAAGAAAAAGTTAACAGTTTTACTAACATTTTTAAATAATTATTTATTATGGCAAATCCAGACGTTTCCGCAATTACCGGTTATGTAAATCAGACAAAGTTGAGTCTGATTGGAAAAGTATTTAATGGTGCTGATTCTTTGAAACATTTTAATATGCAGGCAGGTGTTAAGGGTGCTACCCAACTTACTTTGCTTGACACTACTGTAGAATTGGCAGATGGCTCTAACTGTGGTTGGAATCCTAAAGGTGCAGATACTTTTAGTAAGAGAGTGATTGATCCTGCACTGATGACTGTACAAAAGGCTTGGTGTCCTGATGTATTGTTTAAAACTTGGATGAATGAGCAACTTAATTATGCTGCTAAAGGTACTGAGATGACTGATGCACAACTCGCAGAGGTTATTGTAGGACAACAGGTTACTGAGACTTCCAAAGCCCTTGAAAATGTAATTTGGAATGGTAAGAAAGCAAGCGGTGCTTTGATTGATGGTTTGGCTACTATTATCAAGGCTGAATCTTCTGCTGTTAAATATGAGTATGAAGCAGGTGCTACTGTAAGTTCTATTGTAGATGCAGTTATTGAGAAAATCCCTGAGGATGCTTATAGTATGGGTGATGTAGTTCTCTATATGGGTAAAGATATGTATCGTAATTATCTGCAAGATTTGAGAGCTAATGGTAACTTGGTACTTAACTTGGGTTATGACAATCTTGCAGCACCTGAGAGTGTTATTGCTCCCTTGACTGATGTTAAGGTTATTGGTGTTAGAGGCTTGAACAACACCGGTGAAGTGTATGCTTCTTTTGCAAATAACTTTGTTTATGGTACTGACTTGGTAGATGGTCCTGAACAGGTATCTTTCAAATATGTAGATTATGATGAGCAGTATCACTTGACTATTAAGTTTGTAGCAGGTGTTCAAGTAGCATTCCCCTCTCTTATAGTTTATGCTAAAGAGCAGGCTTAATTTTTAACTTTATAGGGTAAGGGTGAGGATACTTCTTCCTTACTTTTACCCTATTTTATTATGTGTAACTTTATAAATAATTAATAATATGGCTTATACAAGTTGTGGATCTTATACTCTTTCTGCTATTGATGCTCGTTGTGATACTTACACTGGTGGTATTAAAGAGATTTATATTGCCCCTGTAGATGATGTAGCTTCTATTACTATAGATTCTACTACCAATCCTGATGAGTTAATTACTGCTATTACAATGGTAGCAGAAAAGAAATTCCAAAAATGGCTTTTCCGTCCTAATACAGGCTCTTACACCTCTACTGGTAGTGATAGTACTGCCGGTAATGTAAGTTTTACTACTGAGGTTAGTTTGCAGTTTAACAAGGCTGAGGCTGGTAAGAGAATGGCTATTCAATCTGCTATTAATGCAGGTAGTGTGATTATAATTAAAGATATGTATGGAAAATATCTGTTACTTGGTAAAGAAGCAGACGGTTTTCCAAGTAGAAATCCTGCTTATATTACTGCAAGTGTAATGCAGTCCGGTACTTCCAATACTGATTTAAGTGGTTTTACTCTTACTTTCCAAGAAGTTGCAGGCACAATGCCTCATTTTATAGATGAAACTAAAGTAGAGATTAGTGAGTTAGTAGCCTAACTCTTTAAGGTGGAGTAAAATCCACCTTTTTTTGTTTTTTCAACTAAATTCTCTGTAAGTTCATTATAAATATAGAAAAATTTATAACAAATTATATATAAATTTATGGTATATTTAAGTGAAATTACAAGATTTCCCAAAGTAATTAGTCAAATTCCTACTGCTATAGAGTTTGTAAATCAAACCACTAAACAGACAATAACTATTACAGAATTAACTGTAGGGGATAAGGGTACTTACTTTGAGATTTCTTTCTTATTAGAAGGATTTAGTGTTGGGCAGTACAATTATACCCTTAAGGCAAATGATACTGTTGTAGGCAAAGGAATTGCCCAATATGGGGATTTTACAAGGACTAACACAGAGTATGAACAAGAAGTAACAATTAAATCTTATGGAGAAGGAATTTAACTTTAGTTGTGTAGATTATGTAAATAGGATTAAAGTGCCTGATGTGTTTGATTTTAACACTTCAAAGCAGTTTGTTGCTTGGGGGGAGAATAATGATGCTCCAAAGATATTTTGGGATAATTATTTGAAAAATAGTAACCTACAGGCAATCATTAACACAATGATGGACTATATTGTTGGTAAAGGTATTAATACCACTTTTCATCCTATAAATGAGAATGGAGAGAGTTTTGAAGACACCCTCAAAAAGTGTATTTTTGATTATATTTTATTTGGGGGTTTTACTTTAGAGGGTATTAGAAACAAGGCGGGAGAGATTGTGAGACTGAATTACTTGAATGTAATGAATATTAGGGTAAATGAGGATCTTACTACTGCTTTTATAAACCCTAAATGGGGTTCTTATACCACTAAAAGCACAGTCAAACTGCCTCTGTATGACCCAAAAGAAAAGCAGGTTCATTTTGTTTTCTATTTTAGAGGGAATATAACTCGTAATATCAATCCTGTACCTTGTTATATTAGTGCACTTAAGAGTATAGAGATACTTAATAATACCCGAACTTTTCATCTTCGTAACTTGGAGAATAACTTTACAAGCAGTGTTCTTATAAGTTTGAACGGTACTTCTATAAAGGCTAATGAGTTGCAGGAGATTAAAAGAAAACTTGAAGGGCAAAACACCGGTAGTGAAAATGCAGGTAAGATATTGTTGGTAAATAATGCTAATAGTGAAGGTAGTGTTACTGTAGAGAGATTACAGGCAGATAATGCAGGAGACCTTTATCAGCAATTAGCAGAGAGTAGTGTAGATGATATTTATGCTGCTTTTAGAATCAATAAAGTTCTGATTGGTGCTAATATCCCTACAGGTTTCAGTAAAGTAGAATATGAGAATATTTATGCCATTTATAAGGCTACAGTGATAGAGCCTCTACAGCAGACAATAATCAAAGAGATTGGTAAGTTAGGTGTAGGGGTGGAGTTTAAACCATTTAAAATTGATTTTGCAGATGAATAAAGTATTATTGATAAGTGAATCCACCTTGAAGAAATTAAGCAATCTTGGGGCAAATTTAGATGGTTTGTATTTATATCCTTCTATATGTCTTGCACAAGATGTAGATTTAACCAATATTATTGGTCCTGCACTTGTAAATAAATTATGTGATTTAGTAGGTAGTGGCGAGATAGAGAATGAGGAAAATGAAGCCTATAAGACACTATTAGACACTTATGTAACCAATTACCTTGTGTGGGCAGTTACAGCCTCTATAATTCCAATTATAAACTATAAATGGGTAAATGCGGGGGTAAGTGTTAATACTGATGAACACAGAAACAGCCTTGAATACAGTAGTGCAAAAAATCTTCAATCCCAAGTGGAAAAGTATGCTAATGCTTATGCAGTGAAGATGAAAGATTTTTTGTGTCATAATAGTAACCTTTACCCTGAATATCACCAATTAGTAAACTGTGAGGGTAAGGGAGATCCCCAACTCTGTGGGATAGTTTTTGATGAAAGGAGATGCTGTTATGAATAACTATTATAAGGTGGTAAATGATTTTCTCTCTATAGCCAAACAAAACCCTTTTATTAAAGGTGTTGAGTATGGTAATATATATGAGCAGCATAATAGTGGAAATATTGAATATAACACCTTTACACTAACACAAGGAGAAAATAGCAGCCAAACTGAAAATGAGATTACTTACAATTTTATTGCTTTTGTAACAGATAGGTTATTGGAAGATAAGAGTAATCTTTTGTATGTGCAGAGTGCCTGTAAGACAATACTTGACAATATCTTAATTGCCTTTAAAGAACAGCACTCAGGTTGGTCTATAGATACTGAAACTTTTTCTTTCTGGGAAGAGAAATTTAATGACTACTGTGCAGGCTGTTTTGTTAATTTTAGTGTAACAATGCCAGTAGAATTTGTCTGTGAGGAAGATGCTTGGGAACAAAAAACCCTTACTATCACCTCTAATGGTACTTATGATGTTACTGATTATGATAAAGCTGAAGTAAATGTGGGATGTGATGAATATGTTGTAAAGAGTGATACAAAAATTTATGTAGACACTACTCTCTGGGATGGTGAAGAGCTTATTAAATGCCTTAATTGCCTGAGAAATTCCTTTAAAGGTTTGAATTTGGCTCCAGCTGAAGCAATGCTTGATACAAAAGATGTTCACTTAATACCCTCTGAAGCAGGATTATTAAGTGTAACTGATAGTGCTAATATAGAATTTTTAGCGGAACATAATATATTTATAAAAATAAAATAAAACTTTATGGATTTTTTAAGTATAATAAACAGTTTAGATACACCAGATTTGAAGGATGTCCTTCAATACAACAAAGCAACAAAAGAGTTGACTTTTATTAGCCCGGAAGATGGTAGCAAGCACACTTGTTATGTGAATAGTATGCAAGCGCTTGTTAACTTTATGAGAGAATATGTTGCACCTATAACGGCACTGTTATTAGGTGGTAGAGATGCAGACAATGTATCTGCTGCTGTAGTTATATTTATTACTGTAACAGGTGAATATGCAAATAGGATAGCAAGTATTTTACATCTTGAATTTGTTGATGATGTTCCTGATTTTAAGAATACTTCTTATATGTATTGGCTCAAAGCAGCAATAGATGGCATTCAAGTGCTTGATACTCTTGAGAAAACAGAAGGACTCTGGAATGGACTTTTGCAGGTGAAACAGCTTGATACAGATGTTTATGTGAGAATAAAAATTGTAACTGGACAGCCAGCAACTATTAATTGGGGTGATGGTGAGCATACTGAAACTGATGGTACTGGTGAAGACAACCACCTTTATAAAACAATAGGCAACTACACAATCACATATAAAGGATTAGGATTGCCAACACCACAAGTTGAATATCAGATCAGTGGCAAAGGAGAATATACAGGAGAAACCGATTTTCACTTTTGGACGCATCAATCATTAAATTAAACTATATATTATGAATTTTTTTGATTTAAGAGGAATATTCCTCACACAAATTGCTACTGAGAAAGGAAAATATGAGTTGGAAGCAAATGGAAATACTTATCCAACCTACTCAGAAGCAGCACTTGACAAAATGCTAATAAGTTATATGAACGAAAATGGATATGATGTTGATAAATTAAGTGCATATAAAAAATTAGGTACAGAAAGTTATAACATTGGGCAACAATGGTATGAACAAACAATAGGAAAAAAAGTTGAAATAAACAGCGTTTCTGCTTATAAGAATATGTATGCTGATATTGGTCGTATATGGAACAATCTAAAGTTTGTTTTCGAAGTAAAAGTTACAGGCGCAGATCAAGAATTTGAAATAGGTTCTAATTATTTTGACTATATAGAATATCATATTGATTGGGGTGACGGTACAGAGGAAAATACAGTTGATAGTAGCATTGCACATCCATATGCAGAAATTGGTAAATATATTGTAACTGTGACAATAAACAAAATAAAAGATTATCAAAGTGATGCATTTACTTCACCTACTGAGATTCCATTTTACATCAACTGTAATGAAGTTACGGCAAAATGCATTTATGCTAATTACTGGGCACCTTTTGTAGTTGACGTCAATACTGCTTATATAGCAACAACGATTAAAGGTGCCGAATTTAATACTGCGATAGCACAATTTGCAAGTAACACACCAAAAACCATTCATTATGGAGACAACACACTACCGTATTTCAATCCAGCAAACGGAATTTCAGACTATATAACATCTAATGCAGCGGCATTGGAAGAAGTATATATACAAACAGTAGGTACAGATTGGGGTGAACCAGATTTAGAATATGAAAATCTCAAAACTCTTAAAGTAGCACCGGATGATTTGAATACTTTTAAGACTGCCGTAACTGCATTCAACAATGGTAATACAACTGCTACTCTTACAGTGCTTAAAGGAAAACACCAAGATGAAGCCTATAACTGGGCAACTGAAAACGGACATTTTGCAAGTATTGTAAAGGAATAATAACAACAGGGTAAGGGGATTAGATTTCCCTTACCTAACTAACTGATTAAAATACACTATTATGACAAGGGAAACAAAAAATGATATAAAATTCTATATCTGTTTATTTTTATCTTTTGGGCTTATGCTTACAAGTTTACTCTTACCACCTGTAAATGTAATAACTACCAGTGTGCTGTATGCTGCTATAATTATATTGGCTTTAGGGGGTCTTATTGCAGGTATTGACCTTGAGGGGATTCTAAAAGAGTTAAATGAACTTAAAAAGTTAGAGATTATCGAAAGTAAAAGGCTAAAAGATGAACAGACTAATCAATAAAATAATAATTCACTGCTCTGCTACAGAAGCCGGGAAACAATACACTGCAGCCGATATAAGAAGATGGCATAAGGCAAGAGGTTTTGCAGATATAGGCTATCATTTTGTTATCGATCTTGATGGAACTATCGAGCCGGGAAGACCAATAGAACAAGTTGGTGCTCACTGCACAGGCCATAATAACGATTCTATCGGCATCTGTTACGTTGGTGGACTAACAGACGGGAAACCAAAAGATACGCGCACAGAAGCCCAGAAAAAGGCATTACAATCACTTGTAAAGGATCTCCGCGAAAGATACGGGACCTTGAAGGTGTATGGACATAACTTTTTTGCTAATAAGGCCTGCCCTTGTATTAGTCAAAAACAGCTCGATAAAGAGTTCAACTCGGAGAAGTAATTCTCCGAGTTTTTTTTTTTTTTTTGTATCTGACATTTTGTCATTACTAACTATCATTTTGCTACTTTTTAGCCTATTTTTGTGACACTTTGTATTTGGAAAAATGGAACATTTTGTATTTATTTTGACACCAAGAATCTTAAAATTTGACACTTTTTGACTCCGGATAATTCCTTGCTCGGAGTTTTATTTTTCACTCAGGTCTGAAATTTGCCCTGTATTGAAAAGTTTTTTGTTGAGTAAGGGAAACTATCGTCTCAATAATTTGATCGCGTTGTAGGGCTTAAAAATGGCCTTAAAATCGATTCTGGAAGTTGAGAGGGGTTCTGAGGTTTTAAATCGGGTGAATTATTCTGCTTTCCAGGCTGATATTTTAGCCCGACTTAAATATTTGCGTTTTAAGCGACGATTTTTTCTTGGACAAGGAAATGTACCTCCCAAGGTGTTTTATCGCGTTAAAAGCGAAATAAAAGGCCTCCTTGGTTGTTTTGCGAGGTAACTTCCCCTTGTAAAATCAAAAGCTGGGTTTATAGTGTTCCTGGTTGAAAAGTTAAATTACTGATTTACAGGGAGTTTAGTTGAGGGTTATCTCTAACCCTTTAAAAATCAGCGAGTTGCTTATATACGCGTATATACGCGCGTATGGCGACCTTCTGGGGGTAGGGGGTAAGGTCCCCTATAGCAGAAAGAAAAGAAAAAAAGAAAAGTTTTCCCCCTATAACCCCTATATAAAAGAAAATAAATAAAAGAAAGACTCAGACCCCTCACCCCTAACGCGATATAATGCGCGTATGACGCGAGGAAAAAAATCAGCAAGTTACAGAGACTTTTATCGGGGGTTTCCTGCCTATAAGGTAGATAACCAACCGATTTATTGGCTTTTATCGGCAGAAAACAGCCTATAAGAGTAGATATTCTATCTTCCAGGCTGGAAATAACCAATTTTTCCTGCCTATAAGACAAAAACAAAAGTTTGGTTTCCTATCTTCCGGGGGTAAAACTGCGGTAAAAGTATCCCGATTTAAATTTTAGACTGAATCTAAAATCTTAACAAAAGTACATTTTTTGACAGTGGAAAAATGGAACATTTTCAAAAAAGTGCATTTTGACATTTTGTCACTTTGACTGTCACCCTGTCCACTATGCTTATATTACACTCCGACAGGGTTAAGCGCTATACTCGGACACACTACCTTTTTTGTTTCCGTAATGTCGTTTTATTACTGCTTTTTGGAAATAGATTGAAGTTTTTTCGATTTACACACTACAGTTGAAGCTTATTGTTGTAAAAAAAAAGTTTTAAAATTTCTTTTTTGGTTAAAATAAAAGGTCCATATTAGATACAGAAAGAAGGAGATAATACTCCTATTTATTTTACTTGAGGTGTAACGTTTTTAACTAATGTAACGTTTTTGCTATTATAAATAATAGAAACTAATACTTAAAATTATGAAAGAATATATTGAAAAATTGAATTTAGATGGTGTTAAGCATCAAAACCTTGATTGGAACAAAGTTTATACTGAGGAATGTAACGGAAATAAGATTGTTAGAGTTTCTGAATACTTAAAATCATTGCCTGAAAATGCTATTGTGGATAAGTCCTGTGGTTTAGGGGGAACAACTTATGCTCTTACTCATTATGATAAAGTGGTGATTGTAATGCCTTTAAGAAAACTCATTAACCAGAAGTTTGAAAAATTTCCTGAGGTATTTAAAGTGGAAGAAGGTGTAACGAAAAATGATATATGTAACGTTTTTCCTAATAAGATTATTACAACTTATAATAGTTTCTATAAATTGTTAGATACAATAAATATCTCTGATTATAGGTTAGTGGTAGATGAATTTCACACTATAGTAACTAATTATGATGCAGAGATTCATAAGCCTGTTTTAGAGCATTACAAGGAGTTTAAAAGTTATTGCTTTATAAGTGCCACAGTTCCTTTTCTTTTGCCTGTAGAACTAAAAGAATTGCCTGTAGTGAAGTTAAGTAAGCCTACAGCAAAGGTTAATGTTAAATTGGTAGAGTGCACATCTCCTATAATAGAAACCATTAACACTATTAAAGAGATTCTCTCTAATAGAGAAACGTTACAAAGTGAAAAAACGTTACATAAAGTATTCTTTGTTAATAGTGTAAATGTGATTGAAACTATTCTTTTTAACTGTGATGAGTTAAATGAAGAAAATTGTAACGTTTTTTATGGGGAAAGTAATGATAAGGTTTTGAGATTGCCTAATAGCAGTGATTTCAGTAATCTTAAGACCATTAACATAATAACAAGTTGTGGTTTTGCTGGGATTGATATTAATGAACCTATAGAGGATATTTACTTTGTAAGTAGTCCATCTAAAAATTACACCCTGTATAATATGTTGGATATTAAACAGGCTTTAGGACGTTTTAGAATCTCTAAAGAGTTAAATGTAACGCATTTTTATAAACTGATGAAAAGTGATGTTACAGGTGCTTTAGAAGCATTACAGACTAAAATAAACGCTGCTAAAGAGATAGAGAAAAGTAATTTAAGTGAGGAAGCCTTAAAATGGATTATTCCAGGATTGCCTATTTATAAAGGTAAATACGATGAGGATGCAGTAATTGCTGCTAAATTTAATATTGTTAGAAAATCAATGTGGACTAATAATAATTGCTTATCTTTAGTATATCATTCTATAAGCAAAAACGTTACAAACGTTACAAGTGTTACAGTTGGTAAGTTAAAAGCAGGTATAACTAAAGAGCAATTAATTGAACTTTATGGGGAAGATAAGGTAGATGAATTAGGAGTTAGAGAATTGAAAAAGCAGATTAAGGAACAGGAGATTCTTAACAGCAAATTGCTTAATGCAGAAAAGATGGATTTGATTACAGGTAACTATTATCCTGCTAAAAGCATTAACATTAAGGATATTAAGGGTTTCTATAATTACAAGGCAGTTACTCACAGAATTGATGGAATTGCAACAAGGTGCTACTTGATTTTAGGAAAAACTTATAAAATGAATTGATTATGTTATGATTTAGATTACTTAAATGCTATTGCTAAAAATGCCGGAGAGAATTTTACAAAAATGAATACTTTCCTGGAAATGTATAAATCTCTTACTTTTTATGATGGGGAATTTAGGATGGATTCTAATATAGATACTTATTATTCTTATTTACTGGCTGGACAGTAAAAATAATGGCTATAATCTAACTTATGGGGGTGAGGGACAGACAAAATATGAAACTGATGAGGAGAGAAAATCTGCCTATAAAGAATCACAGAGACGCTGTCGGAGACGTAAATATGAGGCATCAGAGGCTTTTAAAATCAGAGAAGATAAAAAGTATCACAGGGAGCATAAAAAGCGCCTACAGGAGCAGAAAAAGCCTATCTATTGTATCGAGGATAAACTATTGTTCAACACAATCGACGAAGCTGCAGAACATTATGGAATTACGAATAAAACCATTATACAAAAGTTTACACTTGCTGCCTATAAAAAGAAAAAAGGAAAGCATTTTGTCCACTGGTATATGAATGAATTTGAGCGGGTATTTTTCAAAACTACCAACCCACTTGAAATTATGTTATAAAACATATTATTTTGTAAAGTCTACTTTACAAAATTAAATTTTATTGCATTTTTTTCCTAAAAAATTTGGTTATGTCAAAAAAAAGTTCTATATTTATATAAACAAAAACATTAAGCATATGACACCAACAGAAGAATGGAAGGCTCTTTATGAAGAGCAATTAAATCGGGCTAATCGTCTGGAAACAGAAAATGAGAAACTGATGAGCATTATTCGGGATCTGCATTTAGAAAATAGTAAAAATCAATTAATTATTAAGGAGTTAATAAAATGAGAAAATTTAACACAGAATCAGAGAGTATTGCCTACTTTACAGGCTGGCTAAAATAGAGAGGTTTTACCAACATTGACCCGACACAGGGAAAAAATAAATATTGTTATTATGATATTGATGCGGTTAAAGGCGATAAACGTTATCGCTTTGAGTTAAAGGTAAGAGATATGCCTTCAATGCGATACAATGACGCTATTTGTGAACAGCACAAGTATAACGAATTTATGGCTCACAGAGACGAGTATGATGCCGGGATATTAGTTTCCCTTTATTGGGATTGTTTTACGCTCAGTAACATTAAAAAATGGGTTAGAACAGAGAAGAAATGGGCTAATAAGACTACAGATTTTAATGATAACGAGAAGGTTTTAAAAGATTTTATGATTTATAAACAAGAAAGGAAAGTAGAGTATGATTGAAAAAGTAAATAAATTTCACCTTGACAGAAATGGAGTAGATTTGATTGTAGATGATAAGATTTACGTGCAAGTGAAACCTTCCCTTTTCTTTTACGGGGATAGTAATCCAGGACTTATTAGAGATAGACAGAAGCTTATACAACAGGCTAATAGATATGGAAATCACTTTTTCGTGATGGTTTATAAGAGTAATACAGATGAATTTGACCCACATCCTTATAGGGTTGAAGAGTGATTACACGCAGATGGTTTTAGTAAATATAATAAATTTTAGTTTTAATTATGAAAGGAATAGTAGACTTTTCAACAATGATGGTAAGTAAATTGGTAAAGAGACGTTTTCTTTTACCGAATAAATATGAAGAATACCCAGTCGATTACGTACATATTACGCTATTAAAGGATGAGACAGAGTTCCCACAGGCGACAGGTATAAAAATTATTTATGATGATGGATTTATTGTAGATAATTGGGTGACCCGTTATAAGTTTAGTAATTTAAAAGATGTAAAAAAGTATATTGAGAATGCAGATTTAGATTGGCAGTGTTTATACGCAATAGATGCAGATGGAAAGGTTATTAAAAATATGTATGAAGCAGATCTTACAAAGTTTAAAAAGATAGATTGGAATGAAATTGAAAAATATTTGACTTATGAATATTAATTATACAGTAGAATTGAATGATTCGGGAGAGGCAATACTTATGTTTAGAAATAATATAACTACCGACATTGCATCTGTAAAGGTGTGTCGTTGCCAGCCAATAAATGATGAACTTATAGATAATTACAAATGGTCTTATGAGCAGGAGTTAATTAGAAAATATTGTAAATTTTGGCTTGAAGGTGAGCCAATTCCACAGATAATGGTTTATAATACTGCCACAGGAGGAGTTTATTGTCTCTCTACAGGGAATATCGAAATTACTTTTGAGGAAGGTGTTAAAGATACTGTATGGAAAGAGGAATATTTTCCTTATACTTATGATGATAGAGCAAAGATGAGGGAGATTATATGGGATAGAATACAGAAATGTAAAAATTATGTTTTAGACTTTATAAATAAATTATAATGAAACCAGAAATATTTGATTCGATTTACAGGCTGCAGTTGCCTGAAAAGATAGGAAAACGAATGTGGAGTAGATTTAAGCAATATAGAGATTATGACGATTATGTGCAGGAGATGTATCTTATATTACTTGAACTTCCCGATGAGAAGGTTAACTCTCTCTTTTACAGGGGAGAGTTACCTGATTACTTTAGTAAAATATGCTTTAGGCAGATTGCTAATGACAGTAGTTATTTTCACAGACTTATTGATGGAAGACTAGAAACGATTAGTATTGACGACTTAATTAAGAAAATAGAAGATGAAGATAAAGAAGACGAATGATGCTCTTTTAGAGGCTTTGAAGGATAGAAAAGCAGTGTTTGAAGGTATTTACTCGATAAGAGCTTTAGATGATACTGAGATGGCTAAAATAGTCGCCTTTAAGCATAAATATGATAGCCTTCAACAGTATGAAAAGGATATTTGGTATCTTTCTACACAGATGAATCAAAATCGTATTGCTGAACTTTACGGGGTAGATAAGGGTACTATTAGTCGTTATTTAAAGGCTATTAAGGAGAAACTAGAATGATAGAATTATTGCTTATAAACTTTATTGTTGTGGTTATAATAGGTTATTTAAATGCTCCTAATGATATTGCTTCACAGCTAATGAATTGGCTCTCTAAAGGCAAAATAAAGAGTGTTACACTAAAGAAACCGTTTGGATGTCCGCTTTGTATGTGCTGGTGGATTAGTTGGATTTACCTGCTAATAGCTTTACCATTTACCTGGCATTACTTTTTAGTGGGAATTGGACTATCATTACTAAATGCCCTTTTAACTAAATACACCTTATATATTATAGAGACTATTGACCTAGCTCTCTGTAAGTTTCTCGGATGGTTACAACAGTTGCTAAAATAAAAATATTATATAAATATGACACAAGAACAATATAATTTAATGAAGGCTTATAAGCCTATAATGCAGCAGATTATACGCTCTGCAAGTGCAGTAGGATTATCTATTGATTATCGGGAAAATCTTAATCGAGTGAGACGAGAAATGGGATATAACGACTGCACCAGTTGCAGTAGTAGTATTTTCACTGCAACTTCACAACTTTATAATTTAATGTTACAGTATGAAAGCACTCACCCAGAAAGCGTTAAAATTAATAAAAGAAAACCCAAGAGTAAGAATGATAACTGATGTTTATCGCGGACTTGGGATTAGCGCATCTACCTTTTATCGGCAGTTTCCTGTCGGTAGTGAGGATTATATTACAATTACCGAAGCCTTGGAGTTTAATAAAATAGACACCAAGGCTTCTATTTTAGATAAGCTATTGGAAAGTGATAAGCCTGCTTGCTTAATAGCAGCATATCGACTTCTAGGAACAAAAGAGGAGAGAGAAGCCCTTAATATGAAGGAGGTACAAAATGAGACAAAACAACGATTTACAATACGAGTGCCGGGAAGTGGATCTGTTTCCACTGAAACCTTGGCAGAGTAAGCTTTTTGATCTTTATAGGCAATTTCCTAAAAATAAATGGTTTGTAATAAAAGCAAAACGGCAAGTAGGAAAATCTATTTGCCTTGAAGGTTTACTAATTACAGCTTCTTTAGAGAGAGAAAGCTCTTTTTCTTTGTTTGTAAGCCCTGTAATACAACAGGCAAGGAAAGTATTCAAGGATGTAGTAGAAGCGGCACAGGAGCTAATAAAAAGTGCCAATGCAAGCGTTTTAGAGATTGAATTTGTTAATGGTTCAGTTATTAAATTTGGTAGTGCTCAGCAAGCAGATAGCCTTCGAGGTTTTACTGTTAGAGGGGGAGGCTTATTGATGGTAGATGAAGCTGCTTATATAAGCGATGATATATTTTATCAGATTCTAGTTCCAACAACTAATGTTTTCCACAGTGATATATTTATTGTCAGCACACCGAAGCTTAAAAAAGGATTCTTTTATAATCTTTTTGTCAGTACTCAGAGTAAGGTTATTGCAGTAGATTGGAATGATTATGATACTAGCGAGTTTCTACCTACAGAAACACTTGAACTTTATCGGAAACAAATGCCCCGTTTAGCCTTTAAAAGTGAATACCTTGCAGAATTTATTGATGCAGAAGGAACGGTATTTACGGATTTTAAAGGCTGTATTGGCAATTACACACTACAAAAACTTCCTACAATTATCGGAATTGATTGGGGATCTGGTCAAGGTAAGGATTATACAGTTTTAACGGTAGGGCAGCTTAACCAAAAGATCTGTATCTCTTATCAGAAGGCTTTTAACGATAAAAATGCTAATGAGACGATAGATTATATTATTGAAGAGATTAAGAGCCTACAGAGGCAAGGAATTAATGATATAACGGTTGTAGTAGAGAGTAACTCAATAGGAACAGTCTTTTTTGATATGCTTAATAATAGAATTGACACCAATGTAAGCCTTTTTAAATTTACTACTACCAATAAGAGTAAAGATCGAATTATTAAGCAGCTAATAACCTGCTTTGAACAACGTAAGATAATAATTCCGAATGATCAGAAGCTGTTAAATGAATTAAGCCTGTATGAGTGCAAGATTAGTAATAATGGACTATCAATATATAATGCACCTGATGGGGAACACGACGATCGAGTTTTATCGTTATGCTTTTGTGTAAATGAATTATATAAGGAGTTATGAGAAACTTTGACACAAGACAATTAAATACAATAGCCCAACAGTTTGGCAAGGCTTTACAGACTACCCTTTTAAGAGAGGGTAAAGTTAGTAGTGGTAAATTGGTTAGCAGCATTAAAGGGGAGATAGAATATGATGGTAGATATTTTAGTGTTGAACTAAATACTGCTGATTATTTCAAGTATGTTAATGAAGGTAGAAAAGCAGGTAAATTTCCACCTCTAAATGCAATAAGACAGTGGATTACAGTTAAAGGTATTCTACCGAGACCATATAAAGGAAAACTACCAACAACTAATCAATTAGCCTATCTTATAGGTAGAAAGATTAGTAAACAAGGTATACAAGGGACTCACAGCCTTGAAAAGACTGAAAAGAACTATCGTTTAGAGGATAGAATAACGGAAGCATTATTAGAAGTTTTTGAAAAAGAAATAGACAAAACAATTAAGGAATTTTATGAAGTGGAGTGATATTACAGTAGGGCAATTTTATAAGATTGCTGACATTACACAAAATAAGGATGATTATATGCTTTTTAACCTTATAGAGGTTATATATGGAGTAGATGCTAATGCACTACCTGTTAAAGAGTTAGAAAAGTATGTTAAAGGCTTGGAGTTTCTAAATAGTGAGTGTAAACCTTCTACACCTAAAAAGCATTACACCATTAACGGTAAAAAATATGATAGTCATATTGACCTTACAGTGATGACTACAGGACAATTTATAGATTATCAGAACTATAGTAAGGATAACAAAATAGAGCAGTTATTAAGTGTTTTTATTACACCTGAGGGTAAAGAATATGGTAAGGATTATGATGTGTTAGAGGCGCAAAAAGATCTCTTACAAATGCCTATAACTGACGCTTATGCTATTGCTTTTTTTTTCAAAAGACAGTTCAAGGTCTTTTGCAGTCTTTTCCTCTCTTATTTGAAGAAAAGTATCAAGGGGTTGAAGATGGACAAACAGAAGAAGAAAGAGGCTCTGGAAGCACTGAACAAGGTGGACTTGTACAATTTGGTATCTTACCCTATATACTTAAATACTGTGAAGCAACTAATGAAAGATTCACAGATGCCCTTAACCAACCAATAAATATGGTTTTATATGTGGTTAGTTATAAGATATTAGAGTGGAAAGAGCAAGAAAAAGAACTAAAAAAATTAAGACAAAAATGAAATATTTAGACGAAAAAATAATAGCAACAGTAAACTTTGCAACACCAATAACAGCAGATGGAACTTATAAATATAAAGTGAGGTTTGTTGATGATATAAAGTTTATCGGCAACTGCTTTATTGCTAAAGGAGCTACCTCAAAAACTATTGACATAACTGATATAGTAAGAAACAATTATAACTTCAGTTATCCTTATGAAAGTGTTTATTTTGATGAAGAAGACTGGGCTGTAAGGATATATGACAGTGAAAGTAAAGTTCTTGGGTCGAGTATTATTTGGGACATCTGTCCTATTTACCGTTATCCTAATAGAAAAGCATCTTTAGAGACTCCTTTAAGCACCACCGAAGTAGACTGGATACAACCTGCTCTCCAAGGTTTTGACAGTGAACATAAAGGAACATTCTTACCACATATTCCTTTTGTTTTCAGTGATAAGGTAGAATATAATCTTGCTCTTAATTGTGGAAATACGGATGATATAGCTCCAAAATTGAGTATAGGGGGTGTAGTGCTGAATACAAATATAATTAATGCTGGTATATATAATACCAAATATTCGTTGAAAAATCTGTTTACTTTTGAGAGAGCCGAGGTTTACGAGTTTACTGATGTGGTAGACAATGTTGGTTGGGAGAGAACTCACTCTGGTATAGGGCTCACCTCTTTTGCACCATTAACATATGAAGGGTATTTACTTGGTGTTACACCATTTAGATACTATTATTATGAAAATGGTCAACCCAAAAGAATTAGTATAGACAACTTTCCTTACAATAATACTATAGGGGTTAAAAATACTGATTTTCGGATTACAGCACAAAATACTGATTTTTTCGTAAGAACATATCCTACTTCTACTGCTGATGAAAATTTTGTATCTATTAGTATAGCATCACCTGAGTCAATAAATTATGTTGGTGCTTTAGATAATCCTGTAAATTTTACAAAAAGTGGAAACGATTGGGTCTATAAAGAAGTAACTGCGGAGGCACTTAAAGCAAATTTTTATATACAATTCAAAAACAGCAGTGGGGAACAATTAGATGAACCTTATCCTATTACTGCTACAGCATCAACTTATTCACTTTACATTCCAGATGGTTATGCCACTATTGAAATACACAATGAAGAAGATGCTTCTGATGCTGCACTTGCTACATTGTCGGTTAGTGATTTTGGGTTAGAGTGTAGTAGAATTGATTTGACCTGTTTGTTAACTCTGGGGATAATGCCTGCAAGTGTAGGAGTATCTATTGCCCCGAAAATAGATAAATACCCCATTACTATCAAGTATTCTGCTTATAGTAATATAACTGCTCCTGTAGATACTGAAAATATTGTTATTAATGGGATTACTCCAGAGAGCAGTTTTGTAACCGATTTAGTTAATGCTTATGATGCACTTGAAGGAGACTTGTTGGAAGATGCTA
>ERZ808245.353-NODE-353-length-24815-cov-5.659895_pt1 | contig 24815 bp, 21 predicted proteins | sample MGYA00521243_ERZ808245 | MGnify/ENA primary metagenome ERZ808245 (study PRJEB31516, sample SAMN03275576) | gut metagenome | biome: mammalia-associated habitat; material: feces | host: Papio cynocephalus | place: Kenya | collected 2012-07-07 ... | reverse complement strand
GCAGCGCGGGCTCGTAGTCCTTTTGGATGGCGAGGTAGATGAGCGCGAAGCCCACCAGGTACATCACGCCCTGCTGCAACGTCACCGCCCGAAAGCCGTCAAGCAGAAATTCCATCGTCTCACCTCACTATGCCCACCAGCCGATGTTTGCGGAAATGAGTACGGCGTTGAAAAAGTCGATGAACATACCGCCGACCATCGGGATGGCAAAGTAAGCTACCGGCGAGGGGCCGTACTTCTTGGTCACGACCTGCATATTGGCCATCGCGTTCGAGGTCGCGCCCATGGCAAAGCCGATGAAGCCCGCGGTCATGACCGCCGCGTCGTAGCCGCGTCCCATGACGTTGAAAACCACGAAGTAGGAGAAGAGGAACATGACGATGCACTGGAGCACGAGACAGACGATCATCGGCAGGGCGAGGTCGATGAGCTCCCAGAGCTTCAATCCTGCGAGCGCCATGGCAAGGAAGATGGAGAGGAACATATTTCCCATCGTGTCGATCTCCTCGGCAGGGTATTCGACGTGTACGCCGTCCATCGCGTTGCGGACGACCACGGCGACGAGCATCGCGCCTATGTACGCGGGGAAGGTCAGGCCCGTCAGCGCCGTGAGCCACACGCTGACCTGATTGCCGACGCCGACGGCCAGCAAGAGCAGCATGAAGCCCTTGACAAAGCGGGGGCTGTCGGTGATGAAGCGCTCGTCCTCGCTCGCCACATCGGTGGCAAGGCCCGCGCTCTGCGTTCTGCCGGCGGCCGCGACCGTCTCGGGGCGCAGACCATGCTTTTCGATCAAGCGCTTGGCTGTCGGGCCGCCCATCAGCGAGCCGGCCACCAGGCCGAACGTCGCCGCCGCGATGGAAACGACGCTGCCGCCCGCCGCGCCCGCAGCCTCAAGGTCCGGCCCAAAGGCCGCCGCGGTGCCGGGACCGCCGATGAGGGCGATGGAGCCGCAGCCGATGCCAAGCAGCGGATCGCAGCCGAACACCTCCATCACCCCGCCGCCAAGGAAGTTTTGCAGCGGGATCATCACGATGGAGACGATCAGGCACAGCATCACGGCCTTGCCGCCCTTGAGCAGCGCCGGGATACTGACCGTGAAGCCGACGGTGGTGAAGAACAGGATCATGAAGACGGTCTGCAGCGTGCCGTCAAAGGTGATGGACGCGACGCCAATGGAATAGAGAACGCAGTTGAGAATGGAAAAGCACAGTCCGCCGATCAGCGGAGCGGGGATGCAATAGCGGCTCAGAAACGTCACCCGCTCGGTGATAACGCCTCCCAGCCAGAAGAGAAATGCGCCTAAGGCAACGGCGTGGTACATATTGAGCTCGATCATCAGCATAACGATTCCTCCTTTTTCTTGTTCCGGTCCGGTGTGGAGCAGCCACACACCACTCTGCCCCGCACCCTTTCTGCGCACAGTCTAATGCGCAGCGGGGCGCGGGAAATGTCGAATCGCATCGAGCCCTTCATTTTCCACATTTCCAACGATAAAAAACGTTTGAAAATGTAACTTTTGACTGTTTAATTTCTATAAAATCGTTATATATTCCATAAATTGTTAATGATTTGCTTAAATTTTTCAAAGAAAAACGCAGCGGTCCGACTCCGAAAGCCGGACTGCTGCGTTTTTGTTTCAATCAAAGCAGGCTCACATCTTGCCGCTCAGGGCGCGCTCGAGCCAGATGGTGGCGAACTCCATGGCCTCGGCCATGCTGCCCTTCTCCGTGGAGCGGACCACGCGGTCGCGGGAGCGGAGGTTGGGGTCGGTGAGCTGGAGCTGGATGGACACGCGCTTGGCGAGCTTGAGATCCTTCACGTCCTCGGTGTCAAGCACCTGCATCATGATGATATACTTATCCGCCATCGAGCCGTAGTAGACCAGATTGTCCACGCGGCGCAGCGGATGACCGCGGTAAACGAGATTCTCAGCCATATTGAAACACTCCTCACTTTAATTACGATTCTTTCCCATTTTACCATTGCCCGCGCCGGTTGTCAACCAAGCGGCACAAAAGGTTGTTTTGATGAGCTTTTCTTCAAAAGCACACTAAATCTTAAATAACCAATTTGTGCAAATGCTTGACTTTGCCCTTTGTTATGCTACAATAGCCACAGCAAGAAATGCGAGAGTCATCGGAGGACCTGCGGCCGCAGCCGCAGCGGTCGAGAAGCTGTCGGATGCGTCCGGTCAAAAAAGGGCCGGACTTTTTTTGCTCATTTTCAAGAGGGGAGAGAGCGTCATGGTATTCAGCAGCGCCAGCTTTCTGATCTTTTTCCTGCCGTGCCTGCTTGTCCTGTATTTCCTGGTGCCGCGGCGCTGCCGCTATCTGAGGAACCTTGTCCTGCTGGCCTTTTCGCTGGCGTTCTATGCCTGCGGCGGGCCGAAATTTCTGCTGCTCATGCTGCTCTCCATCGCCATTAACTACGCCGGCGGGCTGCTGGCGGGACCGGCGCACCGCCCGGGGACGCGGCGGCTCGGCATGACGCTTGCCGTGGTGCTGGGGCTTGCGCTGCTGGGCTGGTTCAAGTATGCGGGCTTCTTCGGCGAGATGCTCCACGCTCTGCTGCCGGTCGTTCCGGTGCCGCAGGTGACGCTGCCCATCGGCATCTCCTTCTTCACCTTTCAGGGCCTAAGCTACGTCATCGACGTCTACCGCGGCGACGCCGCGGTGCAGCGCGACCCGCTCAAGCTCGCGCTCTACATCGCCTTCTTCCCACAGCTCGTCGCCGGTCCCATCGTGCGCTACACCACCGTCGCGGAGGAGATCGACGAGCGGCGTGAGTCCGTCTCCGAATTCTCTGCCGGCGCGGTGCGCTTCCTCTTTGGCCTCGGCAAAAAGATGCTGCTGGCGAACGCCGTGGCGCGGATCGCGGACGCGGCCTTTGCCGCCGCCATGCCATCGGCGCTCTTTGCGTGGCTGGGCGCGGTGGCGTATACCTTCCAGATCTACTTCGATTTCTCCGCCTATTCCGATATGGCTATCGGCCTCGGGCGGATGTTCGGCTTCCACTTTTTGGAGAATTTCAACTACCCCTACATCGCGCGGAGCGTCACGGAGTTCTGGCGGCACTGGCACATTTCGCTCTCCACCTGGTTCCGTGACTATGTGTATATCCCGCTCGGCGGCAACCGCTGCTCGAGGGCGCGCAATGTGTGGAACCTTTTTGTCGTTTGGTTCCTGACCGGAATGTGGCACGGCGCGAGCTGGAATTTTATCGCATGGGGGCTTTGGTTCTTTGTGCTGCTCGTGGGGGAAAAGCTCCTTTGGGGCAAGGCTCTGGAGCGTCTGCCGTCGCTCGTGCGCCACGCCTACGCGATGGTGCTGGTCGTGTTCAGCTGGGTGCTCTTCCGCGCCGAGACGCTCACCGCCGCGGCGGCCTACTTCGCTGCCATGTTCGGCAGCAGCGGCGTGTGGTGCGGCAGCCGCGTCGTCTATTACGCGCTGGAGTTCTGGCCGGAGCTGCTGTGCTGCTGCATTGCTGCGCTGCCGGTGAAGCAATGGCTGGAGGCGGCGCTTCAAAAGCGTGACGGCGCGCCCGCCCGCGCCGTGCTGACGTGGGGGCCGAAGCTCGCGGCGATGACGCTGCTGGCGTGCTCGTACTGCAAGCTCGTCACGGGCTCGTTCAATCCCTTCATCTACTTCCGGTTCTGAGAGGAGGCGCCGACATGAAAAAATTCAGCGAGTGGGCGATGGCCCTGCTCTTCTCCGGCACGCTGCTGGTCCTGATGGCTGCGACCATCCTGCTGCCGAAGGAGCGCTACTCCTACTACGAGAACCGCAACCTCTCCGCCTTCCCCGAGATCAGCGTCGAGAGCGTCGTGAGCGGGAAGGTCTTCGGCGAACTGGAGACCATGTTCTGCGACTACGCCGCCTGGCGCACCGCCGCGCTCCGCGCGGTGACGTGGTGCGACCTGAACCTTTTCCACCGCCCCGTGGTGAACGAGGTCGTCGTCACGCCCGACGTGCTGCTCGAGGAGCTCTACACCATGCCCGACACCGCCGAGGACATCGTGCGCGAGGCCGACGCCGTGGCGGCGGACAACGCCGCGCTGCGCGATCAGATCGAGGCCTACGGGGGATACTACTGCTATCTCGCCGTGCCCTGCCAGTACGCCTACTACGAGGACGAATACCCCGCCTACCTCGAAAACCGCGCCGCCTACACCGCCGCCGAGCGCGAAGCGCTCCGCGATGCCATGGAGGCGCAGGGCATCGCCTATGTGGACATGGGCGAGGTCTTTGACGCCGAGGGCCACCTGCCGGAATTCAGCTCGAAGGTGGACAACCACTACGGCCTGCGCGGCGCGTATGTGACCTACCGTGCGGCGGCGGAGCGGCTCGCGGCGGACGGCTGCGCGCTCCGCATCCCGGAGGAGGGGACGGACGTGACCTTCTCCGCGCTGCCCAATCCCTACATGGGCTCGCGCACGCGCAAGCTGCTCGGCCTGCGCGGCAATGATGAAAAGCTCCTCACGGCCTCGTTCGCCGAGGACATCCCCTTCACCCGCTTCGATAACGGCGCGGCGGCAGAGGCCACGGTCTACGCGCTTCCAAGCAGCGACGCCGAGCCGCTGACCTACGGACTCTACATGGGCGGCGACATTGCCGAGACGGTCATCCGAACCGACCGCCCCGAGCTTCCCAACGCCCTGATCTTCGGCGACAGCTTCACCAATCCCGTGGAGTGCCTTGCCTACTACAGCTTCAACGAGCTGCGCTCGATCGACCTGCGCCACTACACGGCGCAGAGCCTGAGCAACTACATCGCGGCCTATCAGCCCGACGTGGTGCTGTGCGTCCGCGACTATCAGGCGCTGCTCCTGCGGGAGTTCAACGGAAATTTCTTTGGCTGACTGCCGTGAAAATCGGACAGAAAGGAGGCGGAGCGCCTTGCGGATCGCGCTTTCCGACCATTTTACCTATCAAAAGCTCCTGCGCTTCACGATGCCCAGCATCGTCATGATGATCGTCACCTCGGTCTACAGCATCGTGGACGGCTTCTTTGTTTCCAACTGCGTGGGCAAGAACGCCTTCGCCGCGCTCAATCTCATCTTCCCTGTGCTCATGGCGCTCTCCGCGTTCGGCTTCATGGTCGGCACCGGCGGCAGCGCCCTCATCGCCAAGACCCTCGGCGAGGGGAAGACGAAGGAGGCGAACGGCATCTTTTCGATGCTCGTTGCGATCCTGGCGGCCGGCGGCGCGGTGCTCGCCGCGGCCTTCTTCGTGTTCATCCGGCCGGTCTCCTATGCCGTCGGCGCGACGGCGCTGACCATCGACGACTGCGTGCTCTACGGGCGCATCCTGCTCGTTTCGCTGCCGCTCTTCATGCTGCAAAACAGCTTTCAGAGCTTCCTTGCCACGGCAGAAAAGCCGGGCTTCGGGCTGAAGGTGACGGTGTTCGCGGGCCTGACAAACGTGGTGCTCGACTTCCTGCTCGTCTACGTCTTTTCATTCGGCCTCGCGGGCGCGGCGCTCGCCACCGCCCTTTCGCAGGCGGTCGGCGCGGCCATTCCGCTCGTTTACTTCCTGCGTGAGAACGACACGCCGCTGCGGCTCGGACGGCCGTGCTTTGATCTCCGCGCGCTTTGGCGGGCCTGCTACAACGGCTCGAGCGAGATGGTGAGCAACCTCTCCGGCTCGCTCGTCGGCATCCTCTACAACGTGCAGCTCATGGCCATCGCGCAGGAGGACGGCGTGAGCGCCTACGGCGTTCTGATGTACGTCGACTTCATCTTCAAGGCGTTCTTCTTCGGCTATTCCATCGCCGTCACGCCGGTCGTCGGCTACCACTACGGCGCGCGGAACCACGCGGAGCTCAAAAGCCTCCTGCGCAAGAGTTTGGTCATCACCGCGCTCGTGAGCCTCGTCATGACCGGCGGCGCCATCGCCCTCGCGGGTCCCATCGCCGACCTCTTCGTGGGCTACGACGCGGCGCTGCACGATATGACGGTCAACGCCCTGCGCGTTTATTCCGTCTCGTTCCTCGTCTTCGGCTTCAACATTTTCGGCTCGGCGTTCTTCACCGGATTGAACGACGGCACGGACAGCGCGCTCATCTCGTTCCTGCGCACGCTGGTGTTTCAGGTCGCGGCGATTTTGCTGCTGCCGAGGTGGCTGGACATCAACGGCATCTGGCTCGCCGTCACCGCCGCGGAATCGCTCACGCTGCTCATCACCGTCTCGCTCCTTGCCGCGAAACGGAGAAAATATCACTACTGAGCAAAAAAATTCCCGCCGCGCGGCGGGAATTTTTCGCGGAATTTATAATTTGGTAATGACTTTTTCCCGCGCATAGGGTACAATGCAGGATAAGCTATCTTCACGATCGGAGGGATCGACCTTGAATTCTCTGCGCCGCCGCATCGACCGCTTCTGCGTGCTGCATCCGAACTTCGGCATTCCGAACCTGATGCTCTACATCGTCATCGGCAACATCGCCTTTTATCTGCTCTCCCTGTTCTCCACGCTTGACGGAGGCTCGTTCTATTCCATTCTCAGCTTCAGCTGGGCGGGACTCAAGCAGGGGCAGCTCTGGCGGCTGCTGTCTTTCAGCTTTCTGCCGACGGACACGCGGCCCTTCTGGCTGCTGGTGAGCTGCTATTTCTATTACTGGATCGGCTCGACGCTCGAACGTGAGTGGGGCACCGCGAAGTTCACCATCTACTACCTCAGCGGCGTGCTGCTCACGGCGCTCGGCGCAGTCATCACGAGCCTGATCACCGGATACGACTGGCAGGTATCGGGCGCGTCCTATGTGAACCTTGCCATGTTCTTCGCCTTCGCCACGCTCTATCCCGACGCGCAGGTGCTGCTGTTCTTTTTCATTCCGGTCAAGATCAAGTGGATGGCGATTCTGGATGCGTGCTTCTTCGCGTACATCATCTTCTTCTGCGCCGCCTCCCACTATTGGATCGGCGTGGTGCTGCCGCTCGTGGCGCTGCTGAACTTTTTTGTGTTCTTCGCGCCGGAGATCGGGCGCTTTGCCAAGCGGGAGCAGACGCGAACCAAACAGGCGGCGCACTTCCACAACGCCGTCCGCCAGACGCAGCGCGAGCAGCAGAGTCAGGGCTACCGCCACAAGTGTGCGGTCTGCGGCCGCACCGACGTCACAAATCCGGAGCTGCAGTTCCGCTACTGCTCGAAGTGCGCGGGCTACCACTGCTTCTGCTCCGACCACATTTTCAACCACGTCCACTTCACGGACGAGAATCCCTAAGGAGGCATTGTTATGGCATTGACCAGAGAGCAGGCATGGGAACTGCTCAACGAGTACAACAAGGGTGAATTTCATCTCAAGCACGGCCAGATCGTCGGCGACGTGATGCGCTGGTACGCAAATGAGCTGGGCTACGGCGACGAGGCGGATTTCTGGGAGACCGTGGGCCTCCTGCACGACCTCGATTTTGAGATGTATCCCGACGAGCACTGCATCAAATCACAGGAGATCATGCGGGAAAAGGGACTGGATGAGCGCTTGATCCGCGCGACCGCTAGCCACGGCTACGGCCTGCATTTCGACGGCCTGCCCGAGCCGCAGCACGAGATGGAAAAGGTCCTCTTCGCCACCGACGAGCTGACCGGCCTCATCGGCGCGGTCGCCCTCATGCGCCCGAGCAAGAGCGTCAGCGACCTCGAGGTCAAGTCCGTCAAGAAGAAGTACAAGGACAAGAAGTTCGCTGCCGGCTGCTCGCGCGAGGTCATCGAGCGCGGCGCGGAGATGCTCGGCTGGGATCTGGATACCCTCATCGAGCGCACCATCCTTGCCATGCGCGCGAGCGAGCACGTCGATTGAAACGAAAAAAAGAGTGAACCGCAGCGCGGTTCACTCTTTTTTTATGCGCTTTTTCAATAGGGGCAGGGGAACGCGGAGAACACCGCGTGTCCGTCCACGAGCGTGAAGGGATATTCGTAGGTGTCCACCGTGTCGGTCGGGACGAACGCCTGCGCGTCGTCGCTCCAGTCGCCGCGCGTGATGCGCTGCGTCAGGATGCCGCTGCTGCCGATGATCGTGACCTCCATCTCGTCGCCCATGATGGTGATGTCGCTGCCGCGGTCCGCCCACGCCGCGTAGAGTGCGCCGTCGGACTCCACGAAGCGGCCCGTGGCGAGCCATTCGTCGGCAAGCTCCGCGCTGACGTGCTCACACAGCAGGGTGCGCAGCTCGTCGAGCGTATTCACGTCGCGCAGCGTGACGCGGGCGAGGTCCAGTCCGTCCACCGTGATGCCGGGGGCGCCGCTGTCCACAGGCGGGGTGGTCATGTTGAACCACGACCAGAGCGTTTTAGTGGTGTAGTAGTCCGCGATGATGATCTCGTCCTGCGGCACGTCGAGCAGCGACTGTGTGTGGCTGTCGAGCGCGTTGTAGAAGCGGCTGAAGGGGATGTAGAATTTCTGCGCCGAGGCAGCATAGGGCGCGATGACGGCGGGGTCAAAGACAATGGTCATGCCCCTGAAGTCGAAATAGAAATTCGCGTTGGCGGCAAGGTCGAAGATGTAGGAGGCGTAGTCCTCGAAGTAATACTCACTCAGCCCCTGCGCGTCGACCTGCTCCAGAACCGCCATCGCCAGCGTGTGCGTCAGCGATTCGCCGAGGGCGCTGTCGGTCGAGGACTGTGCGTCCAGATTGTCGAGCGTCAGAAATTCGCCGGTCGTCAGGTCAAAGCTCCAGGCGCGGATGCTCTCCCAGCCGTGCGCGCCGCCATAGTTGGAGTACCCCCCGCCCCAGACGCTCACAAGACCGCTGAACTGGCAGATGTCGCCCACGATCAGCTCGTCGGCGTAGTTCGTCCAGTAGGCGCGCTGCTCCTCGTCCAGACCGGCGTAATGCTCCCGCGCCATTGCCAGCGCCTCCTGCGCGGAGGCGTCCAGCTCGTCCGCCGCGCGCTGCATCTCGGCGTTGAAGGCAAGCGCCGCGGCGTATTCCCGCGGGACGTCGACCGCCGCGTTGCTGACCGGCGGCGTATAGACCTCGTTGGCCGAGGTACGGACCTCGAGCTGCGGCAGCCAATAGGTCTCAGTCAGCAGCACCGTGCCGTCGTCGGCCTTGTATTCGACTTCCTTTGTCAGGTGCTCCTCGGTAAAGACGATGCGCAGCTCATCCTTTGCCGGCTCGTCGGGCTCGCTCGAATCGACCTTGACGGCGCAGGCGCCGAGCGGCAGCGCCAGCGAGAGCGCGAGCAGGGTGGAAAGCAGTTTTTTCATGGTAGTCTCCTTTCTGATAGAGGGGGGAGGGGTCAGAGAATGACGGGGTCGGTCGTCCACGCGCTGCCGGGCCTTGCCGCGGCGAGGGACGGATAGGCGAGGACATACTGATCCTCCGCGCGGGCGGTCAGGGCGAAGAGCCGCTGCGCTTCTGCGTCCAGCTTCCGCACGTCCGCGCTCTTCGTGAGGATGGGCGCGGCGGCGGTCGTTTTCATGCGTCGGAGCACCTCGCGTCCGCGCGCATTGCACGCGAGAACACGCAGATAGGGGACGCGCGCGGGCGTATCCGACGGCGTGACGCCGAGGTAGGCGGCGAGCAGCAGCCGCCGCAGCCGCGCGTGGGCGTAGCGCTTGGACTTTGCCGCGGCGAGGATGCCGTCGATCGTCGTCTCACGCTGCACGGCGTCGTAGAAGCGGTGGTAAAGTCCCTCGCCGCCGCCGTCGTAGAGGGCGAAGTCCTCCTCGCGCATCGCACGCAGACGGGCGAGGATCGCCCGCTCGGCGTTTGCCATCGTTACGGGTGCGCGGCCTGCCGCGCATTCGCGCGCGCAGATCTCCGCGCTCTCCGGCGTGAGAAATTCGTCGGCGCACGCGCCGCTTCGGAGCAGCGCGCGGATGTGGCTCGCGGAGGCAAAGCCCTCTGCTGCGCCTTCGTCGTGTCCGACGCCCCTTCGCGGCAGCGCCAGCGGCTCCGGCGCGGCGCTCTGCCGCGTGATGGCCTTGCAGTATTCCACGCCCAGAATGTCGTTCGGCTGCGCGAGGACGGCGGCCTTCTCGCCGAGCAGCTTGCGTGTGGCGGCCTCTCGCGCTGCGGCGAAGGAGACGCCCTCCTGTAAGCCTTGACGCAGATGCGCGGCAAAGAACTCCGATTCGAGCGCCGCGGCCACGGCCTTCAGCGTTTCCGTGTCACCGCACTCGCTGCCGAAGACCAGCGTGTCCACCGCGCCGGTCGCCGCCAGCACACCCACGCCGCCCGCGGCGAAGCCCTCGGCGGACGCGATCGCCCACGGCAGCGGCAGCTCAAGCACGAGGTCGGCGCCGCCGCGCACGGCGGCCTCCGCGCGTGCGTGCGTCCGCATGACGGCAAAATCGCCCCGCTGGACGAAGCTGCCGCTCATGGCGCAGACAACGGCGGTCTCCGCGCCGAGACGGCGGCGCAGCTCGCCGAGCTGCCAGGCGTGGCCGCGATGGAATGGATTATACTCACTTATGATACCAGCAGTCCGCATAAAAATCATCTCAAAATGGTTACAATTTTGGCTTCCGCAAAAAAATTTATGGTTGTCATCACGGAAATTTTTGCTATAATAAAAGACGTATGTATTGGTCCGTTGGACAAATTCCCACAATTCCCATCTCTATCTTACTTGAAATTGGGGCACATTGCAAGACGCCGCCCCCTGAAAAACGGAGGAAACAACATGAATGTTCTGGTCATCAACGCAGGAAGCTCTTCCTTGAAGTATCAGCTTCTCAATCCCGCCACCGGCGCGCTGCTCGCCAAGGGCCTTTGCGAGCGCATCGGCATCGACGGCAAGTTTACCTACAAGCCCCAGCTCGAGGGCAAGGAGGCCATCAAGGCCGCCGACGTCGCCATGCCCACCCACAACGAAGCCATCGCCGCCGTCCTCAACGCCCTCGTGGACGAGAAGAACGGCGTCATCGGCTCCATGAAGGAGATTGACGCGGTTGGTCACCGCGTGGTCCACGGCGGCGAGAAGTTTGCCAAGTCCGTCGTCATCACCGACGAGGTTATGGCTGCCATCGAGGAGTGCAACCCCCTCGCGCCGCTGCACAACCCCGCCAACATCATCGGCATCAAGGCCTGCCAGCAGCTCATGCCCGGCGTGCCCATGGTCGCCGTGTTCGACACCGCCTTCCATCAGACGATGCCTCCCGTGGCCTACACCTACGCCATTCCCTATGAGTATTACGAGAACGACAAGGTCCGCCGCTACGGCTTCCACGGCACCAGCCACAAGTATGTGGCCTCCCGCGCCGCCGATATGCTCGGCAAGCCCATCGAGAGCCTGAAGCTCATCTCCTGCCACCTTGGCAACGGCTCCTCCGTCACCGCCGTGGACGGCGGCAAGAGCGTGGAGACCTCCATGGGCTTTACGCCCCTCGCCGGTCTGCCCATGGGCACCCGCGCGGGCGACATCGACGCCGGTATTCTGGAGTACCTGATGAACAAGTACGGCTACTCCATCGGCGAGATGCTGAGCATCCTCAACAAGAAGTCCGGTATGGAGGGCATCTCCGGCGTTTCCTCCGACTTCCGCGATCTGGAGGAGGGCGCCGAGAAGGGCAATACCCGCTGCGCGCTCGCCCGCGAGAAGTTCGCCTATGAGGTCAAGAAGCTCATCGGCGCGTATGCCGCCGTCATGGGCGGCGTGGACGCCATCATCTTCACCGCCGGCGTTGGCGAGAACGACGCGCTCGAGCGTATGCAGATCGCGTCCGGCTTGGAGTACATGGGCGTGAAGATGGACGAGGACGCCAACAACGTCCGCGGCGAGGAGCGCGTGATCTCCGCCACGGATTCCAAGGTCAAGGTCCTGCTCATCCCCACCAACGAAGAGCTGATGATCGCCATGGATACCGCCTCCCTCGTCGGCTGAGGCAAAAAAAGCAAACGGAAAAAGGAAGCAGATGAAAGCATCTGCTTCCTTTTTTGCTTTGTTGAAGACAGGCAACCACGGGCTATGCCCGTGGAATAAAAAAGCTAAGCCTATGAGTAGGAAAAGATGAACCTCCCGTGTTACAATCGAAGCAGGTTTGCCGCCCGCAAGAAGTAGCAAAGGAGGAGTATCCATGCTAGGAACACAAAAGAAAGAGGAAATAGATAGTATTGCACATACACGCTGGAACTGTGGGACGCAACAAAAAGATCATAGCGGAGTATATTCGGAATCAACTGGAGGAGGACTACGCCGTAGATCATATATCGATCAAGGAATGCTTCACCCCATTTACAGGTGACAAGAATAAGAAGACATAAAAAGGCAGCCGCTTGAAGCGGCTGCCTAAAATGGTAATGCGGTGTCAAACCTTCAGCGCCCCTTTTGGGGGCTGCGGTCGTAATACCCCCCTTTTTAGGGGCAGGTCAAACCACCAGTTTACTGGTGGGTATAATTCAGACGTACTTCTGCGTCACGGTGTCGAACACGCCGCGGGTGGTCAGGCGCAGGGTCGGAATGACCGGCAGCGCCATGAACGAGAGCGTCATGAACGGATCGACACCGCGGCTCACGCCGAGGGCGAACGCCTTTTCCTTGGCGTTTTCCAGCTCGCGGTTGACGTCCACGAGCGGCTCCTCGCTCATGATGCCCGCGATCTGGAGCCGCACCTCGCCGAGCACCTCGCCGTGGTCGAGCACGACGATGCCGCCGCCGAGCTCAACAACGCGGTTGGCCGCCGCCGCGATGTCCTCCTCGTTCGTGCCGACAACGATGATGTTGTGGCTGTCGTGCGAGATGGAGGTTGCCACCGCGCCGGACTTGAGGCCGTAACCCTTGATATAGCCGATGCCGATGTGGTGCGTGTTCTTATGGCGCTCGATGACCGCGATCTTGAGGATGTCGTTTTCCAGGTCGATCTTGTCGGCGTAGCCGGCGTCGGTCGTCACGATCTCGCCCGGGACCATGCCGAGCACGGCGCGCGGGCGGGTCTCGGTGAAATCGTCGGCGGTGAGGTGCGCGACGTGGAAAGTCTCATGGGAGCGCTTGATGAGATGCGGGTCGATCTCGGGAGCCTCAAAGGGCGCGACCTCTTTGCCGTCGAACATGAGCTTGCCCTTCTTATAGACCTCAAGAATATTGAAGTCGCGGAAGTTGTCGATGATAACGAAGTCGGCGAGGAAGCCGGGTGCGATGGCGCCGCGGTTGTTGAGCAGAAAGTAGCGGGCGGCATGGTGGCTCGCGCACTTGACGGCGATGATGGGGTCCACGCCCGCGGCGATGGCCTTCTTGATGATGTAGTCGATGTGGCCCTTTTCCAGCAGATCGTTGGGGTGCTTGTCGTCCGTGCAGAACATGCAGTAGGTGTAATACTGCGGGGTGAGCAGCGGCAGCAGCGCATCGAGGTTGCGCGCGGCGGTGCCCTCGCGAATCATGATGTACTGGCCGCGCTCGAGCTTGGCCAGCGCGTCGCCCATGTCGGAGCACTCGTGGTCGGAGTAAACGCCGGCGGCAACGTAGGCGTTGAGGTCGTTGCCGGAAAGGCCGGGGGCGTGGCCGTCGATCTTCTTGTGGTGCGCCTGCGCCGCGACGATCTTTTCGAGCACCTGCTCATCGGCATTGGCGACACCAACGTAGTTCATCATTTCGGCAAGGCCCTCGACGCGGTTGTGCTCGTAGAAGCTGTCGATGGCGCGGTAGTCAAGGTTCGCGCCGCTCTCGTCGAGCGGGGTGGCGGGCACGCAGCTTGGCAGCATGAAGCGCACGTCAAGCGGCAGGTCCTCGGTGGCCTGCAGCATATACTCGATGCCGTCGGTGCCCATGACGTTGGCGATCTCGTGCGGGTCGGTGATGACGGTCGTGGTGCCGTGCGGAAGAACGGCCTTGGCAAACTCCTTGGGGCTGACGAGCGAGCTTTCCAGGTGGATGTGCGCGTCCACAAAGCCGGGCAGCACGAGCTTGCCGCTCATGTCGACCTCGACCGTTCCCTCATAATGCTCGCCCATACCGGCGATCAGGCCGGAGGCCACAGCGATATCGCCGCGGCTGAGCTGGTTGCAGAATACGTTCACATAGGTCGCGTTCTTGAGCACGAGGTCGGCCTTTTCGCGCCCCGCCGCCACCTCCACCACATGGAGCTTTTTGTTGAGCTTGCGGTTAATCCTGCCCGCGTAGCTTTCCTTGTATGCCATCGCCATGATCCTCCTGTTCTCACTTTATCATAATTTTTTCTAATGTTAGGCTTAAACGTCCGTGATATCTGTTGCATGGAGTATACTACGATTTTCCGCGCTTGTCCATGCCTTTTTCGCGAAAAACGGAAGAAATTTGGATAATGCGAGGAGACCGCACGGCAGCTCTCATGCCGTGCGGTCTCTGATGGAAAAATGCTTTTTGTCAGCGCAGCTTCGCGCCCAGCTCGGCCTCGAGCAGCGCAAGGATGCTCTGCACATCCTCGTCGGCCTCCTCGCCGGTGAGGCTGCGGTCATCCGCGCGCAGCGTCAGGCTGAACGCGACAGACTTGCTGCCCGGCGCGACGCCCACGCCGCGGTAAATATCGAACAGCTCGACCTTCTTCAAAAGCCCCTTGGCGCCGCGGCGGATGCAGTCCTCCAGCGCGCCGACGGTGACGCTCTCCGCGCACACCACGGCGATGTCGCGCGTGACGGCGGGGAACTTCGGCAGCGGCCGGTAGACGGGGATGCCGCCGCGCACGGAGTAGAGCGCGTCAAAGCGCAGCTCAGCGGCGTAGATCTCCGCGTCCACGCCGTAGGTGGCCGCGACGAGCGGGTGGATCTGGCCGAACACGCCCAGCTCCGTGCCGCCGGCATAGACCTTCGCGCAGCGGCCGGGATGATAGGAGGCGTTGTCCGTGCAGGCCTCGAAGCGGACGTCCTTGATGCGGCAGGCACGGAGAATGGCTTCGATGCCGCCCTTGAGCGTGAAGAAGTCCATCCCGTCGCCGTAAGCGCCGAGGGAGAGGATCTTCGGCTCGTCGGCCAGGCCGTCCTCGCGGGGCAGATAGATCTTGCCCAGCTCGTAGAGGCGCACGGCCTTGTTGCGGAAGTTGTAGTTTCGGGTGATGATCTCCAGCATGGAGGGGAGGATGGTCGTGCGCATGATGGAGGTGTCCTCGCCGAGCGGGTTGAGGATCTTCAGGCTCCGGCGCAGCGGGGAATCCTTTGGCATACGGATCTTATCGTAGTACGACGGGCTGATGAAGGAGTAGGTGATGATCTCGTCGTAGCCGAGCGTGCGGCAGGTCTCGCCGAGCGCGCGGTCAAAGAGCTGCTGCTCGCTGAAGCCGCCGCGCGTCGTCTCGCCGCGCATGAGCGTGCAAGGGATGTTGTTGTAGCCGTAGAAGCGGGCGACCTCCTCGGCAATGTCGCTGTAGTGCTCCACATCGCCGCGCCAGCTCGGCACGAGAATGTCGTCGCCGCTGAGCTCAAAGCCGAGGGAGAGAAGGATCTCGCGCATCAGGCTCTCGGGCAGGTCGGTGCCGAGCAGCGCGTTGATCTTCTCCGGCTCGAGCTTCACGACCGTGGGGGCCTTGTCCTTGGCGATGACGTCCATCACGCCGTCCACGACCTCGCCGCAGCCGAGCAGCTCGACCAGCTCGCAGGCACGCTGCACGGCCTTCATGGTGTTCATCGGGTCAAGACCCTTTTCGTAGCGCGCAGAAGCGTCGGTACGCATCCCGAGCGCTGCCGCCGTGCGGCGGACGGACACGCCGTTGAAGTTGGCGCTCTCAAAGAGCACCATCGCCGTATCGCCGACGATCTCGCTGTTCGCGCCGCCCATCACGCCCGCGACGCACACGGGCTTGTGCTCGTCGCAGATGCAGAGCATATTCGGCGTGAGCCTGCGGTCGTTGCCGTCGAGGGTCTGAATGACCTCGCCCTCACGCGCGGTGCGGACGACGATCTTCCCGCCGTCCACGCAGGAGAAGTCGAAGGCGTGCATCGGCTGGCCGTACTCGAGCATGACGTAGTTCGTAATGTCCACGATGTTGTTGATCGGGCGCACGCCGGAGTTGCGCAGACGCTCGCGCATCCACTTCGGGGAGGGTGCGATCTTGACGTTCTTCACCATGCGCGCGGTGTAGCGCGGGCAGAGCTCGCCGTCCTCGATCTCGATATCGACCAGCTCCGCAATGCTGCCGCCGCAGCCCTTGACCTCGCTCGTGTGCAGCTTGAGGGGACGGTGGAAGGTCGCGCTCGCCTCGCGCGCGAGACCGATGACGGAAAGGCAGTCGGGACGGTTGGGCGTGATCTCAAACTCGACCACGCTGTCGTCATAGCCGATGACCTTGGCGATATCGTCGCCGGGCTTCACATCGTCCTCGCGCAGGACGAAGATGCCGTCGGCGATGCAGTGCGGGAACTCGCGCTGCTCGGCGTGCAGGTCAGCCAACGTGCAGATGGAATCGGACTTGGTGTTGTAGGCCACCAGATCGCCCTCGTGCAGGTTGGAGCAGACGGTGTCGGGACAGACGGTCGCGCCGCCGAGGTCGAGACAGGTGTGGAACGTGCCGTCGCCCTGCGGCGCGCATTCGAGCACCTTTGCCGCCGTGACCGGCCCAAACACCTTGTCGCCGGGCTTGATGTCGGCGGGGATGGAGGGCTTGGCGGGGTCGATGGCCTTATAGTCGTTCAGAAGCGCCGCAGGCATGATGACCGCGTAGGGGAAGTCGTGCTCGGCGGTTAGGCCCAGCTCCTTGAGCGAGCAGAGCATACCGTTGGACGGCACGCCGCGCAGCTTGCCCTTTTCGATCTTCACGCCGCCGGGCAGCAAGGACTTGTGCAGCGCCGCGGGCACCAGATCGCCGACGTGGATGTTCCACGCGCCGGTGACGATCTGCACCGGCTCCTCCCTGCCGACGTCAAGCTGGCAGACCCACATATGGTCGCTGTCGGGGTGCTTTTCCATGGAGAGGATCTTGCCCGCGACCACGTTTTTGAGGCTTTCGTCCAGACGCTCGATGGTCTCGACCTTGGAGCCGGAGAGCGTCATTTCGTCGTTGAACTGCTTGTCGGTGATGTCGTGGAGGTCAACAAATTCGTTGAGCCAATTTCTGCTTAAATTCATTTTCTTCGCTCTCCTTTCTCAGAACTGCTCCAGGAACCGGACGTCGTTTTCGAAGATCAGACGCAGGTCGCCGATCTTGAAGTGGCCGAGCGCCAGACGCTCCAGACCCATGCCGAACGCCCAGCCGGAATACACGTTGGAGTCGATGCCGCAGCCCTCGAGCACCTTGGGATGCACCATGCCCGCGCCGAGGACCTCGATCCAGCCCTCGCCCTTGCAGGTCGGGCAGCCCGCGCCGTGGCACTTGTGGCATTGAATGTCCATCTCGCAGCTCGGCTCGGTGAAGGGGAAGTGGTGCGGGCGGAAGCGCGTGACCGTACCCTTGCCGTACAGCTCCTCCATAACGGCGTTGAGCGTACCCTTGAGGTCCGCCATCGTCACGCCCTTGTCGATGACCATGCCCTCGATCTGATGGAACATGGGGGAATGGGTGGCGTCCACCTCGTCCTTGCGGTACACGCGGCCGGGAGCAAGGATGCGGATGGGCAGCTCACGCGTCTCCATCGCGTGGATCTGCATGGGAGAGGTCTGCGTGCGCAGCAGGATGGAGCTGTCCTCGGTGAAGTAGAACGTGTCCGTCCACTCGCGGGCGGGATGGCCCTCGAGACAGTTGAGCTTGGTGAAGTTGTAGTCGGCGGTCTCGACCTCGCGGTCCTCTAAAATTTCAAAGCCCATGCCGACGAAGATGTCCTTGATCTCGTCGAGCACCTGATACATCGGGTGCTTTTTGCCGATCTTCACGGCCTTGCCGGGGATGGTGACGTCCACCGTTTCGGCGCGGAGCTTCATCTCCAGCGCCTTGGCAGCAAGCTCCTTCGTGCGTATCTCCACGCTCTCCTCGAGCTTGGCGCGCACCTCATTTGCGAGCTGACCGATGACCGGGCGCTCCTCGGCGCTGAGCTTTCCCATCTGCTTCAAAACGGCGGTCAGCTCGCCCTTCTTGCCGAGGTACTGCACACGCAGCGCCTCAAGGTCCTCCGCTTTCTCCGCGCCGACGATGGCCTCAAGGGCTTTGGCGCGGATGGCTTCCAATTCCTGCTTCATATCATTTCTCCTTCTCTGTCGAAAGTTCCGAACGATGGCGGGAGGCAAAAAAAAGAGCGCCCCTCGTCCGCATGGGACGAAAGAGCTCTTCCGTGGTACCACCCAAATTCGCGCAGACGGTCTGCGCGCACTCGCGACCCTTTAACGGCGGTCAGCCGTCCGCGCCTTTCCTCGCGGCCGCTCCCGGGCGAACCAAGCGACACTCCACAGACCGGCTTCCAGCCGCCGACCGGTCCTCTCTGCGCGAAGCAAGCTCGCTATTTTCCCGTTCTCTGCGTTTCTCTGACTGTTATTTATAGCACACGGCGCGCAAGGTTTCAAGTGCTTTCGCACTTTTTCTTCGGCTTTTTGGCCGAAATGTTTGCAATCCTGCGCGAAATGGCTTATAATGCACCATGCCTTACCTCATTTTTCCGGAAGAAGGTGGAAAGAAAAGAATGACTCCCTTTATGGAATGGAATCTGAACTGCCTGCGCGCCATCGCCGCGCTGCGTACTCCGCTGCTCGACACGCTCATGCAGGGCGTGACGGAGCTCGGCGGCGAGACGCTGTTCATGCTCTTTATGTTGGTGATCTTCTGGTGCGTAGACAAAAACAAGGGCTATTTTCTCATGCTCCTGTGCTTCACCGGCACGGCGGTCAACCAAGCGCTGAAGATCACGTTCTGCATCCCGCGCCCATGGGTGCTCGACCCCTCGTTCGAGATCGTCGAGTCCGCCCGCGCGGGCGCGACGGGCTTCTCGTTTCCCTCGGGCCACACACAGAACGCCGTCGCCGCCTACGGCGGGATGTTCTGCATCACGAAAAAGCTCTGGGTGCGCGTGGTGTGTCTGGCGCTGGCGCTGCTCATCCCCTTTTCGCGGCTGTATCTCGGCGTTCACACGCCGCTCGACGTCGGCGTGTCGTTCGTGATCGGCTGGCTGCTGGTGCTGGCGTTCTATCCCCTGCTTGAGGAGATCGGCCACCGCGGCGAGGTGCTCGAGCGCATCTGGCTCATCCTGCTCCTGCCGGCGGCGCTGTTCCTGCTCTATGCGCTTCGCGTCCGCGCGGGCGCGAACGGCGACGCGGCCAATTTCGACCACGCGGTCAAAACAGCGTGGACGATGCTCGGCCTCGTGCTCGGCGCGATCGTCTCGGTGTTCGCCGACCGGCACTACACGCGCTTTGAAACGCAGGCCGTGTGGTGGGCGCAGATCCTCAAGGTCGTGCTCGGCCTTGCGCTGACGCTGGCCGTGCGTGTTGCCCTCAAGACGCCGCTGACGGCGGCCTTCGGCGCGAACAGCGTCGGCGACGGCATCCGCTATTTCGCCGTAGTGCTCATGGCGGGCACGCTCTGGCCGATGACCTTCGGCTGGTTCAACCTGATGGGTCGAAAAAAGTGATTTACAGCCGAAGTAAGACGTGCTATACTTTACCCTGCAAGAAAGAAGAAAGGAGACTTTTTTCGTGAAAAAGAAGCTCTACCGTTCCAAAACGGATAAAAAGCTCTGCGGCGTCTGCGCCGGCGTGGCGGATTATTTCGGCATCGACCCCACTATCGTGCGCGTGATCTGGGCGCTGCTGGCGTTCTTTTACGGCACGAGCATCCTGCTCTATGTCATCATGGCCCTTGTCGTGCCGGAGCAGCCGGCCGGCGGCGGCGTGATCGACGTGGACAGCGAGGTCCGCGAGCCAAGCGAGAAGAAGGAAAAATACAAGGGTCCCGAGATCGACTGAGCGGGACGCCCCAAAATACCGGCCGCCGAGGCGGCTACTACAGGAAGAAACAGGAAGGAAGAACCACTATGATGACCTATCCCATGCACGTTGCGGGCCTCGTCCGCGACCTCCCCATCTGCAAGGTGACGGAGGACTTCTACATCGGCGCCTTCATCATGTTCGGCGACGCCGAGCTGACCGTCGCCTGCGCCCGCGGTCTCCTCAAGCTGGCGGAGGAGCTGGACTACGACTATCTGCTCACCGCCGAGGCCAAGTCCATTCCCCTCATTCACGAGATGGCACGCCAGAGCGGCGCGAAGAAGTATTTCATCGCGCGCAAGGGCCCCAAGGTCTATATGCCAGACCCCATCTCCGTGGAGGACCGCTCCATCACCACGCTCGGCGTGCAACAGCTCTTCCTTGGCCGTGACGATGCCGACCTCATCAAGGGGAAGAAGATCTTGATCGTGGACGACGTCATCTCCACCGGCGGCAGCTTGCACGCGATGGAGACGCTCGTCGCCAAGGCGGGCGGCACGGTCGCCGGCCGCATGGCCGTCCTCGCCGAGGGCGACGCCAAGAACCGCGACGACATCAAGTTCCTCGCGCCGCTGCCGACCTTCAAGGCCGACGGCAGCGTCCGCTGAGCGCACAGGCAAATCAAACCACCAGTAAACTGGTGGTTTGATTTGCCCCTAAAAAAGGGCGTCAAAGGTTTGACACTGCATTACCATCTTAGGCAGCCGCTTCAAGCGGCTGCCTTTTTATGCAGTCTTATTCTTGTCACCCGTAAACGGGGCTACATATTCTTTCATGCTGATCTGCGGCGTAGCCTTCCTCCGGTCAATTTCGGATCAGATATCGATTAAGGAATGCTTTGACCCGATTGCGGGTGAGCAAGTAAACAAGAGCAAATAAGAACAGCCCCACCAAGTGGGGCTGTTCGGGATCATATGCGGCCGGCAAATCCGTTTCACCGCATCTTTAGGCGCGGCCTGTCTTAAGCCCTTATAGGGCTTGTGCATATGGATGGTCTTGACTATTCTGCGGCCTCCGGCTGCGGCTTATCCCATGGGAGCGGGAGCCTCTGCACGAGCCCGATGAGCTGGCCCGAGAGGAGCACGGTCAGCAGCGAGTAGCCGATGCGCCGCAGCGGGATGTAGGTCAGCGACAGGCCGAGCACCACCAGATCGGTGGAGAGATAGGCCCATTGGATGCCCATGCCCGTGATGTGCGCGATGCACATGGCGAGCGCGTCGTCGCCGCCGGAGGCGCCGCCCGCGCGCACGGAAAGTCCCGCGCCGATGCCGACGAACAGTGCGCCGACCACGGCGGCGAGCAGCGGCAGCTCCGCGAGCTGCGGCCAGAGCGGCGGGAACAGCTCAAAGACCTTGTAGGGCAGCGAAAAGCCCACGGTCGCGATGAGCGAGTAGGCGATGAAGCCGCGGCCCAGCAGCCTCCAGCCCCAGCCGTAGCACAGCAGGTTCAGCACAAAGCCGGAGACGGCGGGGGAGAGGGAGAACCAATGGTCGAGCAGCAGCGTCGCGCCGAGCACGCCGCCCTCGGTGATGCCGGAGACGGAGTGGACGTGGTAGAGGCCGAACGCCAGAAACGCGCTGGAGAAAAACGCCATGCAGCAGCGCCAGCGCTCCAGGCTGCGCACGGTGGCGCGGCACTCGTTCCAGAGGCCGCGCAGGGAGGGGGAAGACAAGCTAAAACCTCGCGATCTGTTGTGGATTTTGGCGGCTCAGGCGGTTGCTTCACGCACAAAGCCTTCGGGGTAAACGGTGAAGTCGTACACCGTGCCGTCCTCGGGAACGGCGAGCGAGCCGTCCTGTAAGCTGAGGAAGGGCCGGTAGGTGACGGCTGTGCCGTCCGCGGCGGTGACGGTGACCTGCGTGTTCGGCATGATGTCGCTCTCGTTGGCGATGAGATACACCGGCGCAGCGCCGCTGCCGTGATAGAGAAGCTCGCCGGCCTCGGGCAGCTCCGCGCCCTCGGTGAGCCAGCCGTACTCCTTCACGGCGACGTCCGCATTTTCATCGGCGGGGACGATGCAGTAGATGTCCCAGCCGCCGGGGGCGACGACCTGCCCGGCGGGGATCTCCCGCAGGAAGGGATAGGCGGTGAGACAGTCTGCGCCCTCGAGCAGGGTGGTCAGATCGGTGCTCTCCTCACCGCCGGTCGAGCCGAGATAGGCACAGCCGAGCACCGCGCCTGCGGCGCGGATGGCCTCACGCAGGTCGGCAAGCGACTGCTCCGCCTCGCTCGGCGCGGGAGAGTCGGGGGTATCGGGCTGCTCGACCGGCGGCTGCACGGAGGGGTCCTCCGTTGGCTTTTTCCCGCCGCAGGCGGCGAGGGAGAGCAGCAGCATCGCGCCGAGCAGCGCGCAAAGGATTCGTTTCATGGGAGATGTTTTCCTTTCGGGGATTTAGAATTTTCCGCCGGAGTGCGAGAAGCCGCCGGAGTTGACGGTCGTGCCGCCGGAGAAGCTGGGACCGCTGTCGTGGTCGTCGGACTCCGTCTTGATGGGTGTGCGCACCTCGGTGGTGTGGGTGAAGCGGTCCTCACGCGCGGTGATCTCGGTGCCGCCGGAGACGGTATAGCGCGCGGCCTCGGTCGCGCGGCGCACGCTCTTGAGCTGGCGCTTATAGATCGCGCAGACGATGAACGCCACGATCAGGCCGAGGGGCAGACCGAACCGGAAGGCCATGAGGGCGGCAAAGAAGAGCTTATCCCCAAAGCTCAGCGGTTCATATTCCTCCTCGGTATCGTCGGACGATTCCACGTCGATGGGCGTGCCGTTGGCGTTGGCCTCGAGGTAGCGGCCGCACGCGGCGATGTAGTCCGCGAAGCCGCCGTACCAGTCGTCCTCACGGAAATTGTCGAGGAACTCGTCCTGCAGGAGGTACTTGCCGTAATCGGTGAAGGCGGCGTTGGCGGTGTCGCCGTGGGCGAGCATCTGGAAATCGCGCTCGGCCATGCTCAGCGCGAGCATGACGCCGTTCCCGTCGTAGGCGTCCGCAAGCCCGAGCGCGTCCCACGCATATTCGGTGAAGGCGGCCATGCCGGTCTCACCGGTCGCCGTGACCGCGTCGGGGTCGATGTAGTCCGCCATGTCGTTGACGGTCACGACGTACACGCCGCAGCCGTACTGCTCGCTGACGGCAGCAGCCGCCTCGTTGAGCGCGGCGCAGTCGTCTGCGGAAAGAAGCTCTGCATTGTCATAGACATAGCCTTCGCTTGCCGCAGCGGACACGCTCAGCGACAGCGCGAGGACGAGGGCGAAGAGCAGGGAAGCATATTTCTTCATCATCATGCCACCTCCTTACAGGTTCAGGAGCAGTCCGGCAGCCATCACGCCCAGCATACAAAGACCGGTGATGGCGGCGAAGTGCTTCCAGTACAGTCCCTTGTCGAGCGGCAGGTCGCCGACGAGCTTGCCGGTCTGGCCGTTCATGGCGAAGAGAAAGCTCTTGCCGTTCCACTTCGTGCTCAGCAGCCACACGGGCATGAGGGCGTAGTGGACCTTGCCGCGGTGGAGCGTGACGTTCCGGCTCTCGACCGTGCAGGAGGTGTAGTCGCCGCGGGCGTCCTGCTCCATCAGCTCCACGGCGCTCGCTTCGCAGCGGCTGTCCGCGCGCGCGGCGCAGTCCTGCACGGAAACGTCGTACTTGTCGGCGAGGAAGCCGGGCAGATACGCGGTGGAAAAGGGCTTGAGGTCCTTGTAGTCAAAGGGCTCGATGGCGTCCATGTGGTCGTCGGGCATCTTGCTCGAGGCGTCCACCGGCACGCGCTCAAACTGCACCGTGCCCGCGCGGCGCACGTCGTAGTGGTTCGTGACGGTCACGTTTTCACGGGCGGTGGAGTAGCCGCTTACCTTGGTGCCGTGGCAGTGGACATCGACCTCGGCGCTGCCGTCGTAGAGCCAGAAGGGGACGTAGACGCCCTTGACCTCCTCGATGTGGTTCTCGTTGGAAAACGCCTTCGGCAGCAGCTTCTTGCCGCCGTAGTGCTTTTTGAGCGCCGCGACCGCGGCGGCCTTATCCAGCTTGAAGGGCAGCACATAGTCGGGCTTGAGTGCGCCGCTGAACTGCCCGGGCACGATGGTGTTGTTGCCGCAGTAGGGGCAGGAGGTCGCGCTGGTCGTCTCGTCGCAGATCAGCTCCGCGCCGCAGCTCGGGCAGGAATAAACGCGCAGCTTTTCCGCGTCCGCGCCCCAGTCGCTGCCGGAGGCGGAGGTCCATTCGCCGTCCGCCGCGGCCTGCTCCTCCGCTTGACGGAACGCGCCGGCGGCCTGAGCGTCCTTCTCGGCGTAGAGCTTTTCGATCTCCGCGACCTCATAGCTCGAGCCGCAGAAGTCGCATTGGAGCTTGCCGGTCGCGCCGTCGAAGCGCAGCGGGCCGGTGCAGGCGGGACACTTGTAATTGGTCACCTGATTTGCCATGCTCATCTCTCCTTTTTCAGAGTTGTCATAGGGTCGGCAGGAGCCTGCCGCGCAGCGCGGCAGGCCCAATCATACCGTTTTATCGTTTGTTTATCGCTCAGGCTCTGGGCTTGCCGCAGTTGGAGCAGAACTTGCCCTTGTTCACGGCGCCGCATTCGCACGTCCACTCCGCGGCGGGCGCGGGCTTGCCGCACTCGGAGCAGAATTTACCTGTGCTCTTCGCGCCGCAGCTGCACGTCCACTCGTTCGCGCTCGTCGGAGCGGGCTTGCCGCAGTTCGCGCAGAACTTGCCTGTGTTGCCCGTCTGACCGCAAGAGCAGGTCCAGCCTGCCGCCGCGGGAGTCGCCTGCTGCTGCGCCCCCTGCTGGTACAGACCGGCCATCTGGTTTCCGGTCATGTTGCCAGCCATGCCCATGCCCATGAACGCGCCGACCGCGCCGTTCGGGTTTGCCGCCGCTGTCTTCATCGCGTCGCCGGTCGCGCCCGCGAGATGCGCTGCCGCGCGGGTCGGATCCATGAACGCCGCGTTGCGCTGCATCTCCTTGATCATCTTCTCGTCTTCCTCGTTCGCCGTGACGGAGGAAACACCGAAGGAAACGACCTCGATGCCGCGCAGGTCGCGCCACTTGGCGCTCAGCGCCTCGTTGAGCG
>ERZ808245.352-NODE-352-length-24824-cov-4.924502_pt1 | contig 24824 bp, 17 predicted proteins | sample MGYA00521243_ERZ808245 | MGnify/ENA primary metagenome ERZ808245 (study PRJEB31516, sample SAMN03275576) | gut metagenome | biome: mammalia-associated habitat; material: feces | host: Papio cynocephalus | place: Kenya | collected 2012-07-07 ... | reverse complement strand
TTTCAGCCACGTTTCCTGCAACACCATACCGAATTGGGCGCGCAAGCTGTCGCGCGTCATGTTTTCAACGTTTGTTTGGGAAACCGAAATACTGCCCGAATTGACGTCGTAAAACCGCATCAGCAAGTTAATCAGCGTCGTTTTGCCGCATCCCGTCTTGCCCACAATGGCGATTTTCTGCCCTGCTTTGACGTTCAGCGACAAATCCTCAATCAGCTTGATTTCGGGGACGTAAGAAAAGAATACATGTTCCAAATCAACCGTTCCGTCCGCGTGTCCAAGGACTTTCGCATCCGCCGCATCAGGCGTTTCGGGTGTCGCGTCGATGATTTCAAACAGCCTCTTCGCGGACGCCAGCGCGCTTTGCAATTCGGCAATCACGCCCGAAATTTCGTTGAACGGCTTGGTGTACTGGTTCGCGTAGCTTAAAAAGCACGACAGCTGCCCGACGGTCAGCGCGCCGGCGACCGCGCTCAGCGCGCCGACAATGCCGACCAGCGTATAAACGACGCCGTTGACAAAGCGCGTGCAGGGGTTGGTGATAGAGGAAAAGAACAACGCCCTGACCCCGCAATCCCGCAAACGGGCGTTGATTTCGTCAAACTTTTCGCGCGAACGGAATTCATAGCCGAACGCTTTGACCAATTTCAAATTGCCCACCGTTTCGTTGATCAGCGCGGTCATTTCGCCGCGCGTTTCGGACTGCGCCTTGAAAAATTTGAACGTGCGCTTGGCGATGAAGTTCGCGACGAACAGCGACAGCGGCGTGACGAACACGACCAGCAGCGTGATTTTGACGTTGACGACCGCCATGAACCCGATTGTGCCGAAAATCGTGACGACGCCCGTGAACAGCTGCGTAAATCCCATCAAAAGCCCGTCCGCGACCTGTTCCGCGTCCACCGCCACGCGGCTGAGAATGTCGCCGTGCGGCGTCGTGTCGATAAAACGCAAAGGAACTTTTTGCAGCCGGTCGAACGCCTTGACGCGAATGTCGCGCACGGTCAGATAGGTGATTTTGTTCGTGCAAAGCCCCATCAGCCATTGCGACGCGGCGGCGGTCGCGACGACGACCGCCAGAATTTTCAAAACGGCTTTCAGCGCCTGAAAATCGACCGCGCCTTTGCCGGCGACCAAGTCGATCGCGCGCCCCGTCAGCACGGGGGCGTACAGCGTCATCGACACGCCGACGACCGCGAAAAACAGCGCCAAAGCCAAATAGGACAGGTACGGGCGCGTAAAGGACAGCAAACGTTTCAGCAGACTTTGTTGCATTACGCCGCCTCCTCTTTTTCCAGTTGCGACAGGCAGATTTCGCGGTAGACGGGGCAGTTTTCGAACAAATCGTCGTGCGCGCCGATTCCGACCGCCTTGCCGTCGTCCAGAACGACGATGAAATCCGCGCCGCGCACCGTCGAAATGCGTTGCGACACCAGAAACACCGTCGCCCCTTTGACGTCGTTCTTAATCGCTTTGCGCAGTTTCGCGTCGGTCGCGAAGTCCAAAGCCGACGCGCTGTCGTCCAAAATCAAAATGTCGGGCGATCCGACCAAAGCCCGCGCGATCGTCAAACGCTGCCGCTGCCCGCCGGACAGGTTGCGCCCGCCCTGCGCGATCAAAGTGTCCAGCTTTTCGGGCTTGGTCGAAACAAATTCCTCGCCCTGCGCGGTTTTCAGCGCGTTCCAAATCTCCGCGTCCGACGCGTCGGCTTTCGCCCAGCGCATATTGTCGCGAATCGTGCCTTTGAACAACACGGCTTTCTGCGGAACGACGCCGATTTTGCGGCGCAAACCAGCGAAAGGATAATCCCGAACGTCGACGCCGTCGATCAGCACCCGCCCCTTTGTCGCGTCGTAAAAGCGGGACAGCAGGTTGACCAGCGTCGTTTTGCCCGATCCCGTGCCGCCGATGACGCCGACCGTCGCCCCCGCCGGAACGGCAAAGTCGATGCCGGACAAGGATTCCGCCTCGGCGTTTTTATAGGCGAACGAAACGTTTTCAAACCGCACGCGCGGCGCGCCGGGCAACGGTTCCACCGTTTTTCCGCTTTCCGTGACCGTCGGGAAAATCGCGAACACGTCGTTGATGCGCGCGGCGGACGCGGACGCTTTGGTGAACACGACGATCAAATTCGCCAACGCGACCAGCGCCAGCAGAATTTGCGACATATAATTAACCAAAGCGATCACCTCGCCCTGCGTCAAATCGCCCGCGTCGACCCGAAATCCGCCGCCCCGAACGATCGCTATCACCGCCAGATTGACGACGACGTACGTCGCGGGGTTCAGCAAAGCCGCGATTTTTCCCGCCGTCACCTGTTCGTTCATCAGCGTTTCGCACGTTTGTTCAAACGCCGCGCGTTCCCCGCTCTGTTTGGAAAAGGCGCGGATCACGCGGACGCCCGTCAAATTTTCCCGCACCAGCATGGACACTTTGTCCATGCTGGCTTGAATCCGTTTGTAATACGGCAGGCATTTCGCCATGACGAACCAGATGACCGCCCCGATCATCGGCGCGGCGACCAGAAAAATCATCGCCAGCTTCGCATCGACGAAAAACGCCATGACGATCGCGCCGACGACGATGAACGGAGAGCGCAAAAACAGCCGCAAGCCCAGATTCACGCCCGACTGCGCCTGATTGATGTCACCCGTCAGCCGCGTAATCAAAGACGGCGCGCCGATTTCGTCCAGTTCGGCGTAGGACAGACCGCCGACGTGGCGGAACAGCGCGCCGCGCAACGCCGTGCCGAATCCCATGGACGCCTTGGCGGCGAAATACTGCGCTGTCAGCGAACACGCCAGTCCCAGCAGTCCCAGCGCCACCATCACGCCGCCCATTTTGCAAATATAGGCGGTGTCGCCGTTTTTAATGCCGACGTCAATGATGCCCGCCATGACCAGAGGAACGAACAGTTCGAAGCACGCCTCCAAAAACTTGAACAGCGGACCGACGACGCATTCTTTTTTGTAATCCGCTAAAAAGCGGGCGAGTTTGAACATGGCGGCACCTCGGACGAAAGGAAGTTTCAGAAATTCCTACACGTCCGCGGCGGGAAAAACAAGGAAAAAACTTATCTGCCGCGGCGGGCGGACAGAACGGTTCGCGCGACGGCGGACGCCTGTTTTCCGGCGCGGGCGCGGGTCTGCCCGACCGTCATTTTCAGAATTTGCCCCAGTTCGTCCGGATCTTTGACGGAAATCGTCGGAAAACACTTGTCCGATTTGTCCGTAATGCGGTTTTTGTCGCCGTTCGTCACATGAACGACGAACACGCGATCCGCCGCGCCTTTGGATTCGAAATAATCGCGCACGGCTTCGACCATGTCGCGGTCGGTGCCGTTTTTAGCCAGACTGTCGCCCAGCACCAGAACGGGACCGCCCTTTTCAAACGCCCGATCCAGAAATCCGGACCGTTCCACCCCGTTGCGCTTGCTTTGGTTTCTGGAACGGATTTCCATCGACCCCGTCGGTTCGACCGTGTAAAACAGCGCGCCGTTCGGGTTTTCGGGCGCGGATTCGTTTTTCGATCCGTCGGGATTGAGTCCGCTCATCACCCGTTTCATGCGGGTATCGACGAAATCGAACAGCTCTTTGCCTTTGGCGGGCGATTCCTTGATAAATCCCGCCAGATTCAGATAGCTCAGATGCTTTTTGTATTCGGCGAGGATTTTGCCGCGCGCTTCGGGACAGCGTTCAAAAATCTCTTGTTTCAGCGCCAGCACGTTTTCCCCGACGTGGCGTTCGAATTTCTGTTCTTTCAGGGCGTCTTCGGGCGTCGCGGCGCGGCGCAAAACCCGCGTTTGCCCGTTTTCGACGACCAAACGCCCGTGTCCGGCGACGACGTCGGCGTTTTCAAAATCCTTCACCCCGCCCAGCAAATCGTGAAAAGCCCCGTCCGGCACCTTTTCCCCCGTCGCGTCGTTCACGCGCGCGTCCGCCCAATGCCGCCCCGTCACGATGAAATACGCCCCGCCCGTTTCGGGCAAAGCCGTCAGCGCGCGGCGGACGTCCGGCTGCATGTAGCACCCGTCCCTGCCGGTTTCGGCTTTGTTTTCGGCGGCGTAGGCGGCGTTCTTTTCAACGCACGACGTCATGTCCAAATCCGTAAAGACGACGACGGGCTTTTCCCCCGCCAGTTTCAGCAAACGGGACAAGTTTCGACGGGAATCCGAATCCATAACGATTTTCCTTATCGTGTTGTTTTTTGCAGGATAGCATACAAATCCGCCGCCGTTAAATTTTTTTTAAGCCGGTCGAGTCAGACTCGGTTCGAAAGGAACGGAGTCGGATATGGCGCAGGAAAAACGCACCGTCGCGGTCGCTTTGCGGTTTGATCCCGAAACGGGGGAAACGCCAACGGTCGCCGCCAGCGGATACGGACACGTCGCCGAACGGATTTTGGATCTGGCGTTCGCCGCGGGGGTCAAAGTCCGGCGGGACGCCGATCTGGCGGAAATTCTGGCGGCGGTCGATTTGGACATGGAAATCCCGCCCGAAGCGTTCGCCGCCGTCGCCGAAATTCTTTCCTATATCTACGAACTGAACGCTTCCGCGGGAGGGGGCGCGCAACCATGACGCAAGACATTCGATTTGAAATGGAAAAAGCTTCCGCCCTGTTGACCGCGGCGACCGATTTGATGAACGCGGGACGGCTGGTCAGCATTTCGGCGCTGAACGGCAAAATCGCGACCATTTGCGCTTTGGCGCAAAAGGCGGGATACGACCGCTGCGCCGCGTTCAAACCGCTGATGCTGCGTTTAAACGAACAAATGGAACAATTCCGCGCGGCGATGGAAAGCCGCTACGAATCCTTTATCCGCTGAAAGAAAACAGGTCGAACCATGCACCGCGAACCGTCTTTTTTAACCGCTTTGGCAGGATTGATTTTCGTTCTGGGAATCATCTTTTTGATTTCATGGCTGTTCAAACGGTTCGGCGGGGGATTGATCGCGGGCGTCGCCCCCGTCAGGAAAAAAGCCGAAATCGAACTGCTGGAAATCCGCCCCGTCGATCCGAAAAACCGGCTGGTGCTGGCGCGGTGCAAAGGCAGGGAATACCTGCTGTTGACGGGGGAAAGCAACGCGGTGGTTGATTCTTTCGCCGCAAACGGGGATAATCCGGCGAGATTCGAACCGAACGAAAAGGACGCCCTGATCGATGTTTAAAAAAATCCTGACCGCGCTGATTCTGTCGGGCGCGACGGCTCTGCCCGCCGCGGCGCAAAGCGTCAATATCGATTTGGGCGACGCGGGCGGGTCTTCGACCGCCAGAATCGTCCAGCTGGTTTTGCTGCTGACGGTGCTGTCCGTTGCCCCCAGCATTTTGATCATGGTCACGTCGTTCACGCGCATCGCCGTCGTCCTGTCGATCACGCGGCAGGCGCTGGGCACGTCGCAAACCCCGTCCAACATGATTTTGGTCGCTTTGGCGCTGTTTATGACGGGATACGTCATGACGCCGACGTTCGAACGGGCGTGGGACAACGGGCTGTACCCGCTGATACAGGAAAAAATCGAAACAAAGACCGCCGTCGAACGCACCGTCGCGCCGTTCAGGGAATTCATGCTGAAAAACGTGCGGGAAAAGGATTTGCGCCTGTTTATGAACTTTTCAAAAGAAACGCAGGTCGAAAAACCCGAAGACACGCCGCTGACGGCGCTGGTTCCCGCGTTTATGATCAGCGAACTGCGCCGCGCGTTCGAAATCGGATTTCTGATTTTCGTGCCGTTTCTGATCATCGACATGGTGGTGGCGTCCGTGCTGATGAGCATGGGCATGATGATGCTGCCGCCGTCCATGCTGTCGATGCCGTTCAAACTGATTTTCTTCGTCGTCGTCGACGGGTGGTACATGCTGGTCGGCAGTCTGGTCAAAAGCTTCGCGACCTGAACAAAAAAAGCTTGCCATAACCCCGCAAACGGGATAAACAGTCAGATGTGTGGTCCCGTAGCTCAGCTGGATAGAGCAACAGCCTTCTAAGCTGTGGGTCCCGCGTTCGAATCGCGGCGGGATCACCAATAAAAAGCCCTTGAAATTCAAGGGCTTTTTTTGTTTTTCAACATCGGCTTGAAAACACAGAAAATCAAAAGTGTCTAACAACTGTCTAACAAAAAAATCGAAAAAAAAGGACTATCTTCAAAAAAATTAATCTCCAGCCGCCTCTTTTGAAGATTGCGGCAATTGGGAAATTCGGGAAAACAGGGAATCGATTTTGAACGAATCGCCCGAACATCGAGATTCACCGCTCTTTCTCAGCATGGAAATTTACAGGAAAATTCGGAAATTCCGTTTCAGCAAGAGATACGGCGACCGTTCCGGTTGAACAGGTTTATTTCAATTCTTGCTTGTCAATCCCCAAGCCTTTTGAACAAAAACGGCGTCCCCGTCTTTCGCGATGCTGCAAGACGGGTGATACCCCTCCGTTTTTGCTGGGATAATGACAAGCCGCTTTCTTCTCTCCGACGAAGCACCTCGAAAGGGTTTCAGGCGCGATGCCCAAAACCCTTTAACAAGTGCTTTTTACAGAGAAGGAACAAGACAATGACTGACAAAGGCGACCTTATCGAAACCGTGGCAAACACTCTCATTGAACGGCTGGAAAACTTTTCGGGCGAATGGGAAAAGCCGTTCTTTACGTCTTTCGCCCGCAACGTCGCGACACAAAAAGCTTATCGCGGCATCAACATCTTGATTTTGAACTTTGCCGCCGCCGTCAACGGCTTTACGTCGTCCGTTTGGGGAACTTACCGGCAATGGCGGGAAAAAGGCTGTCAGGTCAAAAAAGGCGAGAAGTCAACGACCGTTGTTTTCTGGAAACCGCTTTCCTATAAATGCGAAATCGAAAACACCGAAACGGGCGACGTTGAAGAAGTCGAAAATCAGTCTTTTGTCGCCCGCGCTTATGCCGTGTTCAACGGTTCGCAAGTCGAGGGCTTCACGGCGGAAAACGAAAGAGGCGGCTTCCAAGCGGACGTGATGAAATTTTTTGACAATACGGACATCGCTTATTTTTACGGCGCAAATCTGGCTGGATACGACAGCCGGCGGGACGTTGTGCTGATGCCCGCGCGAAACGATTTTAAGACTGAAACCGGCTTTGTTTCGACTTTGGCGCACGAAACCGTCCACGCCACGGGACACAAATACCGCTTGAACCGCGATATGAAAGGACGGTTCGGAAACGAATCTTACGCTTTTGAGGAACTGATTGCGGACATCGGCGCGGGATTTGTCGCCGGATATTTGGGCTATGATTATCAGTTTTCAAAGGACAATCTGGCGTATCTGCAAAGCTGGCTGAAAGTTTTGAAAAACGATAAGCGCGCGATTTTCAAAGCGTGTTCCGAAGCGCAAAAAGCTTTCGACTATCTGCTGACGTTCCAAGAAACAAACGGAGAAGCGGCTTGATGCCGCTTCATTTCTTATCATTTTTTTCGCCCGATGCCACACCCGATTGCTATGCAATCCGCCCGAAAAAATCTCAAAACTTTCTTATTTTTATAAATTATTTCCAAAAATCATCCGAAATATGTTCATAATTTCTTTCAATAAGAACTTGTGGAATTTCTTTTACAGAAGGAAATTCATTTCCAATTTCTTCACACAAGCATGCTAATAGCGGCTTAGCTAAAATTGAAGAAAATTTTCCTCGTAACGCTTTTTCATACCAATCTATTAAATCATTTTCAGTTACAATACTCTGAATATGATTTGTCCAACCTATTTGATTTAAAACAGCTTGAATGGTCTTTCGTTCAGCATCTTTGCAAACAATAACTACTTTATCACTTGACACACCAGAAACTATGCTTTCTGCTAAATCCAAATCCAATGTCATATGTTTGATCTGAATTGCAGGTCCCCAATTTGAATACATATCTAGCCCACGATCAGCAGCGTTTGTCACTCCGACTCTATAAACTCGTGCGTTTTGTACATATGAGAGATTATCTGTTTCTAAGCACATAACTTTGTTAGCAAAATCATTAAACTCAGACAGAATGTTCATTTTTGATTTGTCAATAAAAATCTCTACCCTAAGATCTAAGGCTTCTACCAATGTCGAAAATAGAGCATATACAATGATCTCATAAATTTTATCCAAACTTCGTTTTAGCCCAGGTTCACGCCAAAACGAATCGATAAAATTAGAAACATAGAAAGTGGAAGCGTTTGAATTTAAACAGTAGCCTAATGCATCTTGCAACTGTTCATGCCTACCAACAAAAGAATTATAAATATATGCCTCGACAGCACCATTTGTTCTCTTATTTTCTTCATCTAATATTTTTAATTTTTCTGGTGGGACTGCATTTTTATCAAACAAATTGTCTTGAAATCGCGCGCTGCTTGTGCAAATTCTACCCAAAAGAGGAAGGCATATTGTATCTCTCCATGCACGACTTGGCACACGATAGGTTTCTATATCATTAATATTAACATCTTTATAGACTCTGGAATGAAACAAAATTTCTGCAATTTGTATCGGTTTATACAAATGTACTCGTGATTTTTTTATAACAGTATCTATAGATTTTTTTGCATCATTTACAGAAATAGACATACACATCATCCTTCATAAAGTTTTAAAGCTGAGATCATTTCGGACGCGACAGCCTGAATTACAGGAACAGCTACTGAATTTCCACATTGCTTTTTTACTTTGCTATATGGAACAACGATTTTAAATGTATCAGGAAAACCTTGTATTCTTAACATTTCACGTTCTGTAGGTCTACGCTCATCGTTTATGAGGATATAATTCGCAGACGCACCGGCTCGCAAAGCCGATGAATACTCGTGTGGTGTAATAGACCCAGCCATATTTTCGTGTGAAATATAGGGCTTCGGAAAATTTTTATTTTTTAATCGCATCAATCTTGATTGTTTTATCTCACTTTTTACATAATATTTTTTAGGAACATCCGTTTCTAAAATATCTTGCAAACGTTTTTTTTCTCTCTCTGGGATAGGTGAAGGAAAATGAAACAAGATATTTTCTAAAAAACCAACTATTATAATCCGTTCTCTCTTCTGTGGAACACCGTAATCCAAAGCATTTAAAACACGAAAATATATGTGATAGCCTAATGCCTCCAAATGTTCTCGAATTATGCGGAAGGTTTCCCCTTTATCATGTGCTGTCAGATTTTTTACATTCTCAAGCATAAATGCCTTAGGTTTCTTTTCTTTCAAAATTCTTTCAATTTCAAAAAAAAGTGTTCCGCACGTTTCATTGGCAAACCCTTCTTTTTTTCCAATAATTGAAAAGGCTTGGCAGGGAAAACCTCCCAACAAAATATCAAAATCCGGAATGTCTTTGGCAGATATTTTTGTTATATCTCCAGAAGGATGTTCCCCAAAATTGGCTTCATATGTCTTGCATGCGTCTTCATCAAATTCTGATGAAAAGACGCATTTTCCCCCTACAGCTTCAAAAGCTAATCGTATTCCACCGATACCAGCGAATAGATCGATAAATCGAAAATTATTCCAATTCATATCATCCCCTTAAAAATTTTCATAATGTATAACACACTCCTCACCTATTTTGGAAACCAAATGTTTCATTTTTGTTTGGATAATTTTCATTTCCTGTAAAATTTTAAGTTGTATTCAGAATGAAAGAGTACACATAAAATCAATCATCTTGCTTAGCATCTGGAAACGTATATCGAATAGTATTCTTTAATTTTTTCAAAGCTTCATCAAAATTTTCTTTTGACCAAAGTATGCATTGATGATGACTGACGTCAAAGTGCGGATGGTTTATAGAACGAATGTCTTTCATTACATCTTCGCGACACATATAAATAACACTTTTACCTAAACCGTCAGCGAACCCGGCTTCCCAGTAAGCCCCTTTATTTCCATCAGTTAAGTCCGCAATAATAAAACGAGAATTTCTTATATCAAGTTTAATTTTATCATCTATCAATCCTGCTTTTGGCTCTTCATCGACTGTATTTAGAATAAAACCTGTTTTAAAGACAGCGTCTTTCAGCTCTTGTTTTAATTCTCGGTTCATTTCACCATTAAATTGAAGCGCAAGAAATGCTTTATTGGACACATTCCGACCGGATTTTAAATTTTCGAAATGTTCCCAAGCTTTTACAGTGGGCGTCAAGGAAAATTCAAAAATTTCTCCCTTCCGAATAGGCTTATCTACTATACTTGAGCGAACAAAACTTTGATCTTTTAAAACATTACATAAAAACATAAATGCGTTATTATCTACGCACCCAAAACGATTGTAGAATTCATCATAGACACAGCTATATTTATCTGTAGATTTTGGGTATTGCATATATGAGCAAATTGTATATATAAAAACATCAATTTGTTCTTGTATGCTTATAAATCTATAATTATCGATTATGTTTTTTATGGAAGAAGGCGATATTCTATAAAATTTATTATAATTAAATTTACAAAAAAGGTATGCACAGTATGTTTCAAATTTATTTTTTTCGGTATCAGATATATCTTTATAAAATCTGTTTATTAACACCATTATGTTGTGATGTTCAGAATTTATATAACTATACATTCCACAACGAGGGCATGTATAAAAATAAGTGTTGTTATCAAGACGGCGTATTGCATCTTTTTCGCAAAAAATGCACTTCGTATGCTCTTCTATCATCATTAACTCTCCTGTGAAAATATATAACATAGCCTAATTGGTTTTATCACTTTGGACAAGAAATTTGTGAATCGGCGACCGTTCCGGTCAAACGGATTGGTCTAAATTCTTGCTTGTCAATCCCCGAGCCTTTGGAACAAAAACGGCGTCCCCGTCTTTCGCGATGCTGCAAGACGGGCGATACCCCTCCGTTTTTGTTGGGATAATGACAAGCCGCTTTCTTCTCTCCGACGAAGCTCCTCGAAAGGGTTTCAGGCGCGATGCCTAAAACCCTTTAACAAGTGCTTTTTAAGAGAAGGAACAAGACAATGACTGACAAAGGCGACCAAGCTTTAACCGAATTAAACACAACGCTTCAACCGTTTATGCCGCATAAACAGGCGCAAATTCTCATTCAAAATCTGACAACTTCCGAAGAAGCCGAAACGTTCGCGGATATTATTCTGACTCTAGCCGAACGCGTCAAAGCGATGCCGCAACCGTATGAAACGGACGGACAAGGCAAAGTCGCGACGGCTCAACTGCACTATTTTGTCGGTTCTTATGATGCCTACATCGTCGAAAAAGACGCGTCCGAAAAACAAATTCAGGCGTTCGGCTGGGCGAGTTTCGGATACGGGTTCGAGTGCGGTTACATCTCGATTGACGAACTTTTGGATTTGGCAGAGCTGGACTTGTATTTCACGCCTTGCGCCGTCGCCGAAGCGATTAAGGAGGACTGACCGATGTTGTACTGGGACTTAATCGAGGAGTTTCTGCCCGACTTTGAAGAACGCGCTGACGTGAAATTCGACACCTCTCTGTTCAGCTTCATTCACGGCGGAGAAGTGCCGGAAGAAGACTTGCCGGCATTAAAAACTTTGGCAAAAAGCGGCTGGCTGGCGGAAGTGTTTTTCGCGACGGAAAAGCACCTGCTCAACGAGGCGTTCGAGGCTTATTTTGAAAAGGAAATTGTCCCGAAAATTTATTACAAGCAAAAGGAATGCGGCTCTGAATAGAGCCGCGTCCGTTTTTTGAAAATCGGTCGCCGCACGCGCGGCGACACCGTTCGCGACACCTCTAACAAAGGGCGGTCGGGCGGGTTTAGAGGTGTTTCGGCTGATTTGCAACTGCTTGATTTTATTGTTGAAGGTTTTTGGGCAGGATAGCCTTTTCGTATGACGAAAAGCGGCGTTGCGTTCAAATTTTCGTTCGGCTATAATACTCTCGTCACACACATTTGAACGCTTAACTCTGCGAGGCTTTTATGGCGCGTATTGTCAAGTCGTTCAGAATAGAACAAGAAATCTGGGACAGGCTGGAAGCTCGTTCGGGAAACATCTCCGAGCTGGTGCGCCTGTTCATCGTAACGGGGCTTTTTAAAATGGAACTGCCCCGGCAAACCGAAATTGAAAAGCTCTGCATTATTGAAGATCAGGCACGCCGCATCGGCGTGAACTTGAACCAAGCCGTCAAAGCTCTGAACGTTTCCTCCGATCACCAGAACGCTTTACCGGAAATCCGGCAAGCCTGCGCTGATATACGCTTTTTGCGGCTGGCGATTCATAAGTTGGTGAGCACCTACTATGGAAAATGAATACGATCTGCTGAAACGGCATTTGCGCGGGACTTATGTGACGCGGGAAAAATTTCCGCTTTATTACACGCCTCCATGCAAAAAAGCGGCTTCCATAAAATTGTGCGCCCGCCGGTTGCCGGAAGCCGTCGTCAAAGTGGCTTCATACATTAAAACGCCCGTAGAAGCGAAAAACGCCTTGCTGTATATTGCCCGAAAATCGGAAGGATTAGAGCGGGACGCGCTTGTTTGCAATGAAAGTCTTGACACGCTTCCCGTTTCGGAATTTGACAATGAAATCGCTTCTTACGCTTTCAAACAGCATCGCAAAAACGGCAATCAAATGGTGCATCTGATCGTGTCTTTTCCGAAACGAATGAATGTGCCGGAAGAGGACGCTTACCGTTTTATGGAAAGATACATGGAGCCGTTCGGGGAAAAGGGCTATCGCTATTTGTACGCCGTTCACTCGCACCAATCGGCGACGCACGGACACGTTTTGCTCTGCCTGTCGAACGGACGGGAACGGTTGCGGTTCAAAAAGCCGCAATTGGTCATGCTCCGCCAGCATCAGGTTGAAGTCGCCAAAGAGTTCGGCTGGAAAATGCAGGCGACGCGTTTCCAAGACAGAGATTTCTCGCTGACGGGCTTTATCGCCCCGACAAAAAAGAAAACGCTGCTGGAACGGCAAGTGCCGCAATGGTACGCGCGGCGGCAAGCGGAGAAACAACATCCGATCCAAGCCGTTCGATACGACATCGGCGAACAGGCGCAGCAGATTTTGTCCGCGTGGTCGAAAAGCTTTTCCAACCCCGCCCGCGCCGAACAGCTGTTTATCGAAATGTATGCCGAAAAGCCCAAAACAGCCCTTTGGTACGCCAATCACCGCGTCAACGTGTTCGGAGAATGCGAAACTCAGCCCGACATAAAACTGACGGAACACAATTTAGCGGCTTTACAAAAAGTCGCTCTGAAAGAGGTTTCCGTCACCTCTCACGCATACTTTCATCCAGATATTTCATCACGGGAGAGAGCAGATACTCTATAACGCGGCGTTTTCCGGTTTTGATTTCGGCGGTAACGCTCATTCCGGGTTTCAATCGGATAACCTGTCCATCGGCTTTGATTTTGTTGTCAGCCAAAGTCAGCCGTGACGGGAACACAAGCCCCGCACGTTCATCGGGAACGGCATCTCCGGAAATATTGCGGACAAAAGCTTTAATTGTACCGTATTTTGTAAAAGGAAAGCTGTCGATTTTTATTTCAGCCTGCTGATCGGGGCGGACAAAACCGATGTCTTTGTTTAAAACCTGCACTTCCGCTTCCAGCTTATAATCTTCGGGAACAATGTTCATAATGGGTTTGGCAGTTTCAACAACGCCGCCTTTTGTATGATAAACCAGCTGCTGAACATAGCCAGACAACGGGGCTTTAACAACGGTTCTTTTTAAAGCCTCTTCGTTTTTAATCAGCTCTTGCCGATACGAAGCAAGTTTTTCCCGACTGTTCGTCAGTTCTTGTCGGATATTGCGGTCGAACTCTGCCAGATATTGCCGCAGTTCTGTTTTCAAAGAATCGATATCGGCTTGCGTTTCCGCCATTTTCTTTGATTGAATATTATGCTGTTCGCGCAAATTGATAAGCTCTTCCTCCTGTTCCAGAAAAGACGTGCGCGCGATAAGCTGCTTGTCTGCCAAAATCTTTTTACGGTCGATCCGTTCTTCCACACTGGGCAAAAGTTTTTCAATGCGCGTCAAATCCGCTTTCAGCGTGTCTTGTTCTTTTTCGGCTTTGAAAATTTGCCCTTTGATTACGGCAATTTTGGCTTTTTTCTCGTCCACCTGACTTTTCAGCAGCCCGCTGTGCAAAGTCACCAGATATTCGTCGATATTTTTATCATAAACAAAATTGTCCAGAGGTTTGTCGGACAATAAAGCCTTTAAGCGGGCGACGGATATTTCCAACGCTTTGATTTCGTTCGCGACACAGGCAATATTGGCGGATACTTCCGTCTGATTGAATTTCAGCAGGTCTTGCCCCGCTTGAACGTATTGCCCTTCCTGGACATAAATTTCTTCGATTTCGCTGTCCGTCAAAGTTTGAATCGTCTTGATGTTTGAAGCGGGAAGCAGTTTGCCGCTTGCCGTGGCTATAATGTCGATTTTTCCGAAAAAAGACCATACCGCCAGTGTCGAAAACATCGCTATAATCAAGTATGTCAGCAGCCGCGCGGCATGTGACGGGGGCGTTTCCGTCACTTCCAATACCGCCGGCAAAAATTCGCGTTCAAGGTCGTTCATGAAAGCCGATTGATTGTTTGCGTTCGCTTTTTCCTGTAACAGGGCTTGTTTCGCGATACGCAGCCATTGTTTCAACGCCATAAGATCACTCCGCCGCTATCGGGGCGGTCTGCCCGTTCCACAAAGAAGCGTACCGTCCGCCATTTTGCAACAGCTGAAGATGCGTCCCCTGTTCAATGATCCGCCCTTTTTCAATCGTAAAAATTTTGTCGCATTGGCGTACCGTGGACAATCGGTGCGCAATTATGAACACGGTTCGTCCTTTGCAAATGGAAGCCATGTTTTGCTGAATAATCCGTTCGGATTCGTAATCCAATGCCGATGTTGCTTCGTCAAAAATCAAAATGCGCGGATTGTTGACCAGAGCGCGGGCTATGGCGATACGCTGCCGCTGTCCGCCGGACAAAGATGAACCGCGTTCTTCGATAACCGTATCGTATCCGTTGGGCAGTTCCGTTATAAAATCGTGCGCCCCCGCCAGTTTTGCGGCGCGAACAATTCCGTCCATTCCGATAGCGGGATTTGTCAATGCGATGTTTTCCCGCACGGATTTGTTAAACAAAAAGTTTTCCTGCAACACAACACCGATTTGCCGCCTCAGCCACGCGGGATCCACCGTTGCGACATCGATGCCGTCAACCAGAATTTTGCCGTTTTCTGGAATATACAGCCGCTGCAGCAGTTTGGTAATCGTTGATTTTCCGGAACCGCTTGAACCGACCAAACCGATTTTTTGTCCCGCCGCGACGGAAAAAGAAATTCCTTTTAAAACCTCTGCCCCGTCAGGCGCGTAACGGAAGAAAACGTCTTTAAACTCCACATCGCCTTTGACGGCGGGCAAAGCCCCTTTTGAAACATCGGAATCGGCTTCTGCCGGATTGTTCAAAATATCGGACAGTTTTTCCATGGAGATACGTGCCTGTTGATAATTCTGCCACAACTGGGACAGCCGCAAAACAGGTGCGGACACACGCCCCGCCAGCATATTGAAAGCAATCAGCTGCCCGACGGACAGTTCGCCTTTCATCACCAGCGACGCGCCGATCCACAAAGTCAACGCCATAGTGATTTTCTGAACCGCTTGAACCAGCTGTCCGGCAATATTGTTGATATGGGAAGCGCGAAACCCCGCCCCGACATAAGCCGCCAGCTGTTGTTCCCATCTGCGCTGCATTTGCGGTTCGACCGCCAACGATTTGACCGTTTCGACGCCTGACAGGGCTTCGACCAAAAAACATTGGCTTTCCGAACCGCGGCGAAAGCGTTCGTCTATTCTTGCGCGCAAAATCGGCGTGAAAAACAGGGACAAAAGGATATAAAAAGGCAGCGACAGCAAAACCAGCAAAGTCAGTGTTTTGGAATAAAAAAACATGACGCAGAAAAAAACGATTGTAAAAACAAAATCGATTAACAGCGTCAGCGACGAACCCGTCAAAAAATTGCGGATATTTTCCAGTTCGTAGACGCGGGCGACGGTATCGCCAACACGGCGCGTTCCGAAGTAGGACAGCGGCAGCCGGATTAAATGGCGGAACAGCGCCGCCCCCAATTCAACGTCAATGCGTGTCGTCGTGTGGGAAAAAGTGTACGTCCGCAATCCGCCCAACAATGTTTCAAACAAACTGATGCAAATCAGGGCGATCATTAAAACGCCCAGACTGGACAATCCGCGATTGACCAGCACTTTGTCAATGACCACTTGAAACAACAGCGGGGAAACCAAAGCAAACAGCTGCAAGAAAAACGAGGCGAGAATCACCTCGCCGAACAGACGGCGGTATTTGACGACAGCCGGAATAAACCAGGAGATATCGAATTTTCTGTTTTTACCGTTCAAAAACTCTCGGCAAGTCATCATTAAAAATCTGCCGTTCCACCGATCGGCAAATTCGGCGACGGTAAGAATCGCAGGGCGGTTGCCGTTTGCGGGATCTTGAATCAGCACTTTTCCGCCCGCGACCTTTCCGACAATGAAATACGTTCCCTCTTTTGTTTGAGCTATGGCGGGCAAAACGATTTTATCCAGCCGGCTTATATCCGTATCGACAAAGCGGGCTTTGAATGAAAATTCCTTTGCCAGCCGCAGCAGTTCGCATTCGTCGAAATTTGAATTTTGCCGATCATATTTATGTCGGATTTGATCCAAGGAAATCGGTTTTTCAAAATAATTCGCCATAATGGCGAAGCAAGCCAATCCCGTATCTGTCTTGCGGATTTTTTCAGAATTTTCCGTGGTCATAAATATCTCGCGTGAAATTTGCAATAATTGCAATCCTTATCCTTAACAGGAGGTTTGTCAAACCTTTTGTTGTACAGGTTCGAAAATTATCAATAAAAGATTAGAATGTATTTAAAGTAGAGAAAAATTCAATAAACTATATTTTAATGTTGCATTGCGAAAAAATGTCTGCAAAACTGTTTATAAATTCGGGCGATTTTATGCCGGAAACGAATCTCCCCTCTTTCCAAAACAAAGCAAATACAGCCAAAAGTTGTATAATTTATTTTTATGTTGCGGATGTATATTTCGTATGATAGCCTGATTCGTATGTTTTAACCGAAAGGGCAAAATCCAATGAATAACTTTAAAAGCATTTTAATGACTTCCGTATTGACAACCCTTGCGGCGGGAAATGTTTATGCGGCGGAAGAAATCAAACCGAGCTTTGACTGCACCAAAGCCAAAACAAGGGTTGAAAAACTGATTTGTTCCGATGCCGAACTGGCAAAGCTGGACAGGGAAATGAGTGAAAAATACGACGCCATGTATAAACAAATGAAAACAGAATATCCCATAGAAAACGGAAAATACGGCGCTGGATTTCCAACAGAAATGGTAAGACGACAGAAAGAATGGATCAAAACAAGAAATGGCATGAAGAGCATTGAAGCTTTAAAAAGAACATATCGGGAGCAAATTTCCGTCATAGAATCCCACGAATATCTGAAAGGATGTTTTGCTTCAACGGGGGATTTAGAGGCTAATGGAAAAAATTATAATTCCCCTCTTGATTTTTATTTTTGTAGAGAAGCACAACACTATTTTACAAAATTGTCGGTATTGCTGTCATTATATAACAAACCAACAATGGAAGAAAAATTACATCAAGCCATAAACGAACGTATGGAGTTTCAAAGAAAAGTCCAAGGAAAATTTTCAAAAGAAGAACTGGATAACCTCAATCAATTATTCAAAAAAAATCCTCTTGATGCAATGACAATTGTGTATAAAAAAACAGAAAAAGATGTCGAAATTTTTTATAAAACAAAATTTGATGGGATAAAAGAAAAAGTTGACAGCCTGTTTTCAAATGCTTGTGATTTTTATTTTTCAACGCAATCCGGGTATGGCGGATTACTTGGAGCAAGTTATGAAGCCTATTACCAAGAGCCGGATGGAAAATACAATGTTTCATACGTAGGAACATCCCATTCTTGTGCTTTTTATACTTATAACAAAGTTGCAGGAGAGGTATCGAAATCAATAGAAACCCCTACTCTAAAAGGCGATTGCTATCCTCATAACGGCTCTATTATTTTCAAAGGTACCGATTATGTTAAATTGGCTGCAAAAAATGTTACAGACGATTTGAAAGGAGCGTCATACGCTCTTTATCGGTTTGACCCTAAAACCGTTCAATTTATCTATGACTGCACAATTAAGGAATAAGGAAATTTACAATGTCTATTTTAACGGAAGAAGCTTTTAAAAATCAGGCAACGGATTTTATCAAACAGCACGAAAACCCCAAACTGCATAACGATCAATCCAATGCACCATTATGTTACACAGAAACTATCAATCAAAAAGTATGCATTGGCTACGGGTATGAACTAAATGCTCGCGAATTAACAGAAGCTGTTGCAGATTTGGAAAAAGCCGGCTTCAAGCTATCGGATGAAAATAAGAACAAAGAAACCTTATCCAATAAATTACAACTTTTTTACGACAAAAAATTAAACTATACGGATTTGGAAAAATGGATAATAGACAACGCTTCCTTAATAAACCTCAACAAAGAAACATGCGACAATTTATTTAGAAATTCCCTCGCAACATATATAAATAAATTAGACAAGCGCATTAATAAAATGGTATCTTCTACCACAAGCAACAGCCTTTATAATTTAATAAAGCCCGGTGTTTATTCAGATGAACGCATAGCGTTGCTAAGTCTTGTCTATAATAATCCAGAATTAATTGGGGATGGACTTTCCGGAGCTATTCAATCAGGCAACAGAGCTGAAGCATGGTATGAAATTCGATATAATACGCATGGAGGAAGTACCTCTAAGTTACCGGGAATAGCAGTTCGTCGTATAAAAGAAAGCGACCAATTCAAACTATATAATGCGGAAACTCCGACAGAATCCGAAGCTCGGTCTGCTTATACGATGTTTCAGAATCATAAGAAAAAAATTTTCAGCTATGAACTAAAATGGCAAGAATATTTTTCAGGCGATAACGAGAAAGATTGTATAGAAAACAAATTATCAACTGCATACAAACTTTTGATAGATCGTTATGCCCCACGAAACACAACAATAACATGGGATAAAATTTACATTGGCACAAATAGTGCAGCAATCAAAGAAACAACAGATTGTTTGGTTTTAGGAGATGAAACAAATGAAACAAATGAAACACTAAAATCCGGTTCAGGCAATGATATTATATTCGCAGAACTTGGCAATGACATTGTGTTTGCGGGGCGTGGCAATGACACCGTGTACGGCGGCGACGGAAAAAACACTCTGTATGGTGAAGACGGAAACGACACTTTAATCGGCGGACGGGACGAGGATAAATTGTTCGGCGGCGCAGGGGACGACATTTTGCACGGCGGGGAAGGATGCGACATTTTATCCCCCGGAATGGGCAACAATGGAATTGATTGCGGAACAGACAACAATCGCGACATCGTTTATATCAACAACGACGCAACGGGCGTTGATACGATTATAAACATTACGGGCAAGGATACCCTCACCTGTGCGGGCGGATTTAACATGACGCGCGGTGCACAGCAGGTCGGCGGCGATGTCATACTATTCGGCAACCGCGGCAATAAAATCATTTTGAAAAACATCCGTCTGCCTTCCGACGACAGCGGCAGCGGCGATGTTCCGGTCCCCGACAGCGGCAGCGCGATCATGCCCGATCTGTATCAGCCCGACGGCAGCATTTGGAAATGGCGGAACGGTCAATATGTTGACAGCGGTTACGATTATCCGTCCTATGAAAACGACCAAAACACGGAAATACCGGAAACTTTGGAAAAGCTGCAGCAGTTGTTGGCGAAAGGGGAGAAAAACGGTTACCAAAGCTTGTTCGATAACGATACAGGCGAAGGCGGGACAGGTACGGGCGGTAGCGCCGGCGGAAACGATTGGGAAAAAATTCCCGGATTGCCGCCTTACTATACGCTGGTTCCCAACAAACCCGAAAACGGCACGACAAAGCAACAAAATCAGCTGTCTCCGTCGTTTCCCGATGCGGAAAAAAGCACAATTTCCGCTTTGTTCTGCGAAGCTGAAATCACCCGTTCTCCTTTGGTCGTCGATTTAAACGGCGACGGAAAAATCGAAACGGTCAGTACAAAAGGCAATGTGTTTTTCGATTTCGACAGCAACCAAAAAATCGAAAACAGCGGTTGGATCGGCAAAAACGAAGGATTTTTAGTTCGCGATTTGAACAATAACGGGAAAATCGACAGCGGCGCCGAAATGTTCGGCAACCACACGGTTTTGTCGTCGGGAAAAACGGCGTCCAACGGATTCGAGGCGTTGAAAGATTTGGATTCCAACGGCAACGGAAAATTTGACGCGTCGGACGCCGCATGGTCGCAAGTCAAAGTCTGGCGCGACGCCAACACCAACGGCGTTGTCGATGCGGGCGAATTAATGACATTGGAAGACGCCGGTATTCAAAGCATCGATTTGAATTATACCTATCAAAAAGAAGCGGACGAAAACGGCAACATCGAAATTCAACAGGGATCGCTGACCAAAACGGACGGAACGGCGGGGAAAATTTCAGATGTCTGGTTTGCCGCCGACGGAACGAAAACGCGGCTGACGGCGAATGTCGATATTTCCGACGACATAAAGGCTTTGCCCGATATTCAGGGCTGGGGAAACGTTTATTCTCTTCACACGGCAATGGCTTTGGATGAAACGGGAACGCTAAAGACCTTGGTTTCCCAATACAAAACAACAACGGACGAAAATGAAAAACAGGCTTTGCTGACCAATATCATTTACCGTTGGACGGGGGTTCAAGACATGGATCCCAACGGACGCGCACCGACCAGAATTTATCCGACCGTCCTTGACGACGCGCGCAAACTGGAAGCTTTGGAAGAATTTATGGGAACGGAATACCTGGGGACATGGTGTTGGGGCGAACGCGATCCGAACCCGCACGGTCACGCCGCACCGATGATTTTACAGGCTTTCGATCTGTTGAAAAATTATGTGGACACCATGCTGTCCGCGGATTTGCAAAACAATCCGTATTTGCAGAAAATCACGCTGACCTATAATGCGGAAACCGACCATTGGGACGTCAATGTCGATCAAGCCGTCGCTTTGCTGCAAGAAAAGTTTGATGCCGATGAAACAAACGGCAAAATCGAAATGCTGAAACTGTCCAATATTCTGCGCTTTTACGGCAATGCGGACGATGTTTTTGCGGCGTTTCAAGCCAAAGGCGCGGAAGACGGCACTTTCTTTGAAACGGAATTGCTGAACTTCGGACACAATACGGTCGGAACTTCGTCAAACGACAATCTGTTCGGAACGAACGGCAACGATTTGATGAACGGTTTGGACGGAAACGACCTGATCAAAGCCGGTGCGGGCGACGACACCGTTTTGGGCGGCGCAGGAAATGACACGCTGTACGGTGAAGACGGCAACGACATTTTGAACGGCGAAAGCGGCAACGACTTCTTGTCCGGCGGCAACGGAGACGACACTTTAATCGGCGGCGCGGGCGACGACACGCTGATCGGCGGAAACGGAACGGATACTTACCTGTTTGAAAAAGGGTTCGGACACGACTCCATCAGCAATGTGCAGGACGAAACCGCTCCCAACACCGACGTCATTCAATTCGGCGAAGGGATTTCCGCGCAAAACGTTACTTTGACGCAACAGGGCTTTGACTTGCTGATTACCGTTTCCTACGATCCCGATGAAAACGGAAATACTTTGCCCGACGATTCGGTGCTGGTGTACGGATACTTTGACAAACAAGGAACTTCAAGCGCGACCGTCAGCACAATTCAATTCGCCGACGGCACGGTTTGGGATTATAATTATGTGGTCGACCACTGGAACAGCGTACCCGATGTTGACGGTGGTTTTACTTTGACCGGCAACAACGAAAACAACACGCTGCGCGGCAGCGACGCCAATGACACTCTTTGCGGAAACGGCGGCGACGATGTCTTGTACGGCAACGGCGGGAACGACTTTCTGGTTGGCGGGACGGGCGACGATTCCTTGTACGGCGGCGCGGGCGATGATGTGTACTTTTGGAATTGGGGCGACGGGCTGGACACTATCTACGACACCGCCAACCAAGACGCTATCCTGTTCGGTGAAGGCATTGCGTTCGATAATTTGACATTCCGCAATTCCGGTTACGATTTGGTAATCTCCGTCAACGGCGCAGCGGATCAAGGAGTAGTGATCAGAGACTTCTTTTACAACTCTAACTTTAAAATCGAAAAACTGCGGTTTTCAGACGGCTCTTATGTGAATTTGTCTGAAATCGGACTGGTTTTGAAACAGTTGGACGCTGCGGAAAGCATCAAGGGAACTGAATTCGACGACATTATTCATGCGCAAGGCGGCAATGACACCGTCCGTGCAGGCAGCGGCGACGACATCATTTATGGCGGTAAAGGAAACGACGAACTTTACGGCGAAAATGGCAACGATGTCCTGGTCGGAGGATCCGGCAACGATATCTTAAACGGCGGCGACGGAAACGACACCTACATCTATAATGTCGGCGACGGATTGGATACCATTCACGATTGTCAAAACAGTTCGGCTGAAAACAACCAGGATAAAATCAAATTCGGTGCGGGAATTGCATTTGACGATTTGACTTTCCGCCGAAGCGGAAACGATTTGATAATCACACTATTTGACGATGAAACCCAAGGCATTCGGATAGCAGATCAATTTTATGGGGACTCTTACTCCATAGAATATTTGGAATTTGTCGACGGTACTCAATTCGATTTGAAAAACAACGGACTGACGTTTGTTCAATCAGATGCGGACGACAATATGTCAGGCACGGATTTCAACGACACGATTTACGGCAACGGCGGAAATGATACGATATACGCCGGAAACGGGAATGACACGCTTATCGGCGGAACGGGCAATGATTACCTGAATGGAGGATATGGCGACGATACCTATGTTTGGAATTTGGGCGACGGGTTCGACAAAATCGTTGAGGCCGGCGGTTCTGATAAAATCGTTTTCGGGGAAGGTATCTCTTTTGACGATTTGACGTTTGAGCGTTCGGGATATTCCTTGAAAATTTACGTCAATGGCGACAAAACCCAAGGCATCAATTTGCGTGACCAGTTTTATACGGACTCGAACGCCGTAGAATATTTGGAGTTTGCCGACGGGACTCAATTTGATTTGAAAAACAACGGACTGACGTTTGTTCAATCAGATGCGGACGACAATATGTCAGGCACGGATTTCAACGATACGGTTTACGGCAACGGCGGAAACGATACGATATACGCCGGAAACGGGAATGACACGCTTGTCGGCGGAACGGGCAATGATTACCTGAGCGGCGGCAGCGGTGACGACACCTACGTTTGGAATTTGGGCGACGGGTTTGACAAAATCGTTGAATCAGACGGATCGGACAAAATCGTTTTCGGAGAAGGCATTTCTTTTGACGATTTAACGTTTGAACGTTCTGGACATTCTTTGAATATCTATGTCAACAGCGACAGAACGCAAGGCGTTCAACTGTGGGAACATTTCTATTCAAACTCCTATTCCATAGAGTACTTGGAATTTGCAGACGGAACTCAATTTGATTTGAAAAACAACGGACTGACGTTTGTTCAATCAGATGCGGACGACAATATGTCAGGCACGGATTTCAATGACACGATTTACGGCAACGGCGGAAATGACACCATCAGCGCAAATGCCGGAAACGATGTGATCCACGGCGGTTCGGGAAATGATTTGATATACGCCGGAAACGGGAACAATACGCTTGTCGGAGGAACAGGCGATGACCATCTGGACGGCGGAAACGGCGACGACACCTACGTTTGGAATTTGGGCGACGGGTTCGATGAAATCGTTGAAGCCGGCGGTTCGGACAAAATCGTTTTCGGAGAAGGCGTCTCTTTTGACGACTTGACGTTTGAGCGTTCGGGAAATTCCTTAAAAATTTACGTCAAAGGCGACAAAACTCAAGGCATCAATTTGCGTGACCAGTTTTATATGGACTCGAACGCCGTAGAATATTTGGAATTTGCCGACGGCAGCCAATTCGATTTGAAAAACAGCGGCTTGATACAGCATCAAAGCGATGCCGCCGAAACGATTAGCGGCACAAACGGAAACGACACAATTTACGCCATGGGTGGAAATGATACTGTTCATTCAAATGACGGGAATGATGTTATCTATGGCGGTTCGGGAAATGATTTGATATACGCCGGGAACGGAAACGATACGCTTGTCGGCGGTTCGGGCGACGATCACCTGGACGGCGGATACGGCGATGACACTTATATTTGGAATTTGGGCGACGGATTTGATGAAATCGTTGAAGCCGGTGGTTCGGACAAAATCGTTTTCGGAGAAGGCATCTCTTTTGACGACTTGACGTTTGAGCGTTCGGGAAATTCCTTGAAAATTTACGTCAAAGGCGACAAAACACAAGGCATCAATTTGCGTGACCAGTTTTATATGGACTCGAACGCCGTAGAATATTTGGAGTTTGCCGACGGCAGTCAATTCGATTTGAAAAGCAGCGGCTTGACGTTTGTCCAATCGGATAGAAACGATAACGAATCCGGCACGAATTTCGATGATACGATTTACGGCAACGGCGGAAACGATTCCCTGTATGGACACGGCGGAAACGATACGCTTGCCGGCGGTTCGGGCGACGATCACCTGGACGGCGGATACGGCGACGACACCTATGTTTGGAATTTAGGGGACGGGCTCGATGAAATCGTTGAAGCCGGCGGTTCTGATAAAATCGTTTTCGGGGAAGGTATCTCTTTTGACGATTTGACGTTTGA
>ERZ808245.351-NODE-351-length-24824-cov-6.667326_pt1 | contig 24824 bp, 21 predicted proteins | sample MGYA00521243_ERZ808245 | MGnify/ENA primary metagenome ERZ808245 (study PRJEB31516, sample SAMN03275576) | gut metagenome | biome: mammalia-associated habitat; material: feces | host: Papio cynocephalus | place: Kenya | collected 2012-07-07 ... | reverse complement strand
CGACCAAGTCTGTCATAGCGATTTGTTTTATTTCCTCTTTAATGACTTTATCGTCAATCGGATTATCCGTGAACTTGCATTCGAAAAACACATAGCCTAATTCGCTTTTGGCAACAACATCAAACTGGCCGTTTTTCTTCTCAGCTGGGTTATCGTACCAATAAGTTCCAACATCAAGGAAAATCGGATTAAACCTTCCGCGCTTATTCTCACGAACGATATACTGTTTTGCTATTGTTTCAAATGTATGCGGAACAACTTTATTCTCAAATTCCTCTTTAACAAATTTATCATAGAAAACCTCATCACTCACAATTTTATGTGGAGAGGAATTCTTATAAATAAATCGATAATAAAACCTTACACAAAAATCGCCGATGCGATATCCGGCCTTTTTCTTGTTATTCTTCTCGTTGATTGGAGCCTGATATTCAATCAAATCCATTTTGACGAGTTTTTGCAGAGTGGCATTCAGTAGCGCAGAAGTTCCTATATGTGACTCCGAAAGGATATCAGAATAGTGATATGCGCCAAGCGCGATGGCCTCAAACACAACGTTCGCATTATTGATCTTACGCAGTTCTTCTTTAAGATAAGTATCGAGGAACTCCTTTAATCCAGAAAATTGTCCACTGAGGAGACGGATGATATTTTCCTTCACGCTGGCTTTTTGATCGATTTGTGCGTTGTAGAAAGGTACGCCACCAAAAGCGGCATAGAACCTAACTTTGTCCTCCTCGCTAAAAGAAGGATAAAATTTTGCAGAATCATAATAATCCATTTGCTTTAAAAGAATAGACAATGAAAATCTCATATATAAAGGGTTTCTATGGGCGAGAACATCCTCCATGGTGGAGATGCTGCTACCAAGAAGAAAAAGCTTCATGCGGCTATCCATCGCGTGTTTATCAATAATGCTTTGGAGTTTAGAATCGCATCCTTCAATCACATTACGCAAATATGGGTACTCATCTAAGACAAAAAAAACGTCTTTATCTTTCGCATAATCAAAAAGAAAAGACACAGCGTCCATAAAACATTCAAAAGCTAAATAAGGAAGATTGAACGTTTCCCTCAATAGTTGAGTAAAGAGGACCGTATTATCCAGTTCACTGCTCTCCTTGCACTGGTACATAATGCAAGGAATATTTTTGCCCAATAAGCAATGTTTTACGAGTTCCGTCTTCCCCATACGCCTACGGCCATAAATCACACATCCTTTATATCCACCGCTACTAAGCAATGCCTGAATCGCTTTTTGTTCTTCTTCTCTACCGATAAATTTCATATTCCATCCCTGTCTATAATTTTTGTTATTTATGGTTTTGTTATTTACGATTTACAAAAGTTTATTTCTCAAAACGCCTTCTGTCAACCAGTCAATTGTTGACTGTGCCATTTACGCAAGAAATCGCGAATAATACCACTACTAGCCAATAGAGGTTAACTATCGGTACAAATATTGCAACGCGAATAAATAAGGGTATTCGCCTTTCAATTTAAAACCGATTTTAAAATAAATCCATATTTGAATTGTTATCAGGTTTTATTATTCGGCTCCGTTCTTTTTAAAGCTAAATATCACCAATACCGTTTTAATAACAAGCCAAACGTCGTACCAAAATCCTCGTTTGTTCTCAATGTAGTCCAAATCCATTTTGATCATTTCATCAAAAGTGGTTGTCGATCTGCCGTTGACTTGCCATTCACCAGATAATCCTTGAGGGACTAGCAAACGCTGCTTGTCGTAATCGTTGTATAGTTCGTATTCCCTGGCAGTGCAAGGCCTAGGCCCGATAATAGACATATCACCTTTTAAGATGTTAAAAAGCTGTGGTAATTCATCAAGCGAGGTTTTACGCAAAAAACGACCAAACTTTGTGATACGAGGATCGTCTTTCATCTTAAACGTAACTCCGCCTTTTACTTCGTTCTCCGCTAGTAACTGAGTTAATTCTTTTTCCGCATCCTTCTTCATAGAACGAAACTTATAGAACTTAAAGACTTTGCCATATTGTCCTACTCGTTCAGACACATAAATCATTGGTCCTCTAGAAGTCAACTTAACAAGCAAACCGATTAATAAAAGAAGAGGGGATAAAACAACAATACCTAAAAAAGAGGCCAAAATATCAAAAAACCGTTTAAAAAAAGAATAAGTTTTGCTTCCTTTAATTATTATTGGGTCAAAAGTTTTTTCTTTCATTAATTCTTCATTCATAATTGTTAATATTTTAAATGAAAGCTTCACCTTTTTACACACAAAACTAAGGGCTAGTCCAATCACGTTCGCTCCCTCTTGCTGTGCCGTCGGTTGATTTTGATTCGCTACATTTAAGGATACAAATATCATTGCGCATTTATGCTGCGCGATTCGATCTTCTTAATAAGATTTTAGAAACGGGCAAAGAAAACGCGCAATGGAAAAAAGTGAGCCCTTTGACAATTTTCCACTTACGAGCTTTTTTTCTAATCTCCGGAAATCCACGTAATAGATTATCGAAATTTAAGATTTCCCGTCGAAGATTCCTAGGTTCGTTAGCAAGCATAATGTTCTCATAATGGTTTCTAGCAGCAAACGCAACATATTCAACAAACATATCTTTGTATGGGAAAACGTCTTTGCAATGCAAGGAGTAATAATTAAGCAAATCTTGGATGCACAGCGAATGGTCGTTTTTGTGCTTTTTTATTCCATCATTCGAAATGCTTTGTCCTGCAACCCCAATATGATAAATATAAGTGGGATGTGGATAATAAACGCAGCTATGGACGTATGGCAAAGGGTAAACGCAATATTCTTGATCCTCATAGAAACATTTTTCTCTGACTCTGATGCTGTTTTCTTTCCAAAGTCGCAAAGAATATGTCATAGAGTGAAGCTGCAAAAAAGGATAGCCATGAATTGCGTTCGAATTCTTTTTCTCATCATCACTCATGAAATAGGATTTCACATATTCTTTTTTGTTTGTTGCCACATAATATCGGACAAAATCGGAAACAACCAAATCAACATCAAGATTATTAGACAAAAAGGCTACAAAGCCATCCAATTCGTGAACTGATAGCGAATCATCGCTATCAATTACCTTAAAAAAAGTGCCTGAAGCTTTTTCAAGCCCATAATTGATAGCAGAGCCATGGCCGCCATTCTCTTTGCGAAAAGCTTTAAAATAACCCGGATGCTTATCGGAAAGGTTAATCATTAATTCAAAGGTGTTGTCGCTGGAGCCGTCATCAATAAGTAAAAATTCAACTTTGCCAACCAAAGAGGGCGAATAAAAATATTTTTCAAAACTTGGTATATATTTTTCAGCATTGTATGAAGGGACAATAACGCTCAAGATCATTTAGTAATTAATAACTCCTTGTCAATTGGAACGAGTGTTTTCTTGATAAGATTGACCCGCATATAAAGGTATTATACCTTCACGTATCTCCAAAAGAATCAGCGAATATCATCAAAAGCAGCCGTTTCGCGCCGAATTCATAGCAAAACTCGCTCCAACCATTCTTGGTTATCTAAATTCCACTGGATCGTTTGTTTGATACCAACATCGAAAACATAGTCAGGATGCCATCCAAGCTCCGTCTCAATTTTAGATGTATTCATTGTATAGCGATGGTCATGACCTGGTCGATCTTTGACATGCTCTATTAATGCATCATTTTTTCCAAGCGTGTGAAGGATCGCCTGCACTACTTGAATATTGCTTCTTTCTTCATGCGAACATATGTTATAAATCTCTCCGTCTCGCCCTTTCCGAACAATAAGGTCAATCGCAAAGCAATTATCGGCAACATACAACCAATCCCGAATGTTTTCGCCATCTCCGTAAATAGGGAGTTTCTCGCCTTTATTCGCTTTTCGAATCATCAAAGGAATAAGTTTTTCTGGAAGTTGATAAGGCCCGTAATTATTCGAGGAGCGGCTAATTGTTATCGGTAAGCCATAGGTTCTATGATAAGCCATAATTAGAAGATCGGCGCTCGCTTTGGAAGCAGAATAAGGATTGCTAGGTCTTAATGCATCGGTTTCGCAATAAGGCCACTCTAAAAGCTTTTCTTTGTCTTTTAAATCGCCATACACCTCATCGGTCGATGCTTGATGAAACCGTTTAATGCCATATTTTCGGCATGCGTCCATTAAAACTGAAACGCCATAAACATTTGTCTTAAGAAAAAGGCCAGGATTATCAATCGAACGATCAACATGAGATTCTGCAGCAAAATTAATCACAACATCAAAACGCTCTTTCGCGAAAAGAAGGTAAACAAAACTACGATCGCATATATCGCCTTGGACGAATTTAAAATTCTTTAAACCTCTAATAGGTTCAAGAGTCTCTAAATGACCTGCATAAGTCAAACTATCCAAACATATGAATTTATCGTTTGGATATTTCTTCGTCATGATATGGAGATAATTCGCACCAATAAACCCTGCTCCACCAGTAACCAAAAAAATCATAAGTCTACATAATTATAAAACCAGTCAAAATTGTTGCATATTAGTGTCAACGAAAAATACGAATAAATCACAGAAGTCCTTTTATACTTTGCGACAAAATAGCTTTTGTTCGACTAATGTTAAAATCACGTTCCCACAAAGATCGATTTAATTTACTAAAGCGAATTCCACAATTACACAATTTATGTATAGCATAAACATATTCTTCAACATTTTGGCAAATCAAACAATCACACCCTTCAATAGAGTAACCAGAAAACGATTCAGGACTCCCGATAATAAATTTTCCATACATAAGAGATTCTTCGGTTTTAACTTTCATGCCACTACCACTAAAAATAGGAAAAATCATTACGTCAGCGTCAATAAAACAACGATGGATATCATTCGCGGTCCCGTGATTGATAACGTTGGTTTTAAAGGGAATGTTCAGCTCTTCCATTTGGAAACCATAAATGTCAAAAACAACGTCAGGGCACTTATCAGCTAGTTCATTATTGATAAAGATGGCAGCTTCTACATTTGGTTTAAAGAAAGATCCGACAAAAATAAAATGGTTTTTCCTTTTTGTCTGCTCTAAAAAACGTCTATCTTCATCGGTCAGCCTATCTGACATTGAAACGGGAAGTCTAATAATTTTAGAAAAAATCTGTTGATAATTCTTTTTTATTTCGTTTTCGTCCCGCTCGCTAAGAACAAAAGAATAATCGGCGTAGCGAAGGGCTAAGCTTTCGTTGCGATATACTGTTTTTCGCCACAGTTTGTTGCGGCAAGCCTTAGCAAATACTATTTCACAATTATGGAAGAAAACGACTACTTTTTTGTTTAATTTTTTCGCTACTTTTGCAAAATAACCGAGATTGCTGTTTTCGATAAAGATAATTTTTGCGTCGGTTGTTTTAATAATATGAACAATTCTATTAACTTGTTGGCGACTATAAAAAATGGGGACAGGTGATGTAGCAAGATCGAACAAAATATGCATTTTTGTTCGATTCAGATTGGCAAAAATATCAACAGTTTCCACGTCATATAATTCTTCAAGAATCTTTAAATGAGACAATTCGCCATTGCTTCCGCCATTTTGAACCTTATTGAAATCAAGTTCGTTTATATATAAAACCTTCATCTTCGACATAATATAATTTCAACGTGTTCTTTTTCGTTTTCTTTGCCTTGTGGAAAGTATATAGCTTTTTTAAAAACGATCCTATTTGAATATTGAAACGTTCCGAGAAAGATACCGAACGGAGCGATGGTCGTATATGCAGTAAGCTGCTCAGAAATAAACCCAGTAGCAAAATAAACAAGGCCTGACAAAATAATAGCAATTAAAAGTGGTTTATTAACGAAAAGCGAATGTTTCGAATAGGATTTCACTGTTTTCATTAAACTCATAAGATAAATGGCAACAAATAACAACATCCCAATAATTCCGATTTGCCCTAGTAAAGTAATGTATGTGCTTTCGGTTCCAATATTGGAATAAATACCAAAAGAACCATAACCAGAGCCTAGAATAGATATGCGGGATAAAGAGTCAGTGACTTGCCTTATATGTTCCATCGTTGATCCATCATAAATATAATTGAGCGCTTTTTCGCCAAATAAGGTAATGCCGACTATCGCTACAAAAAGCAAAGAAATAGCAATACCAAGCCGATATTTCGGTTTAAACACAAAAAACACAATAGGCAGTAAAAAAATGGCTGGAATAATTATGCCTCTGGTAAATGTCAAAATAAGAGCCAACAAATTTATGAAAAAAGAGAGGAAAAGCCATTTCTTTTCTTTTTGATTTCCGCAGAAAAGCAAAGATGAGAAGCAAAAAAGAACACTCATTAGTAGTCCATATCCCGACGTTAAAGGGGTGCCCCAAAAACCTACAAGACGTTTTTGAGAGAAAAAGCCATTACCGTATTCGCCATAAAAATTGCCAGGCAAGCCGTTGATTAGAACGTTATTCTTGATATCTTCAAGATAATGCCCGAAACCAATTGTATTAGTCCAAAAAGTAATTGTCCCGATAGTTCTATCTAAAAAATAATCAAGTAGTCCAAACAAGGCAACAAAAGTGATAAGTTTTAAGGAGTACCACTTGAAAAACTTTTCCATGGATTGACGATTTGCCCCCATACCAATCAATATCATGCCTGGTAGTAAAATAGACGATCGGACGGAAGCGATGATATTAACTAAAGATGTGCTTGTTCCAACAAAGAAAGTAAGTGCTAAAACTATGATACATAAAGAAAAGTAAGCGCATAGGGCTGGATATATTAAGGAGTTCTTTTTTCTGCGGAAGAAAAAAGAAAAAAACATCAATAATAAAAAGACAGCATCTTTAATATGAAAGATAATTTTTAAGACAAAAATGTTAGGGATAAATTTGTATAAAATAGCTAAAACAAAATCTTGAAAAACAAGCCACACAATCAATGCCTGAACAATAAATGTATAGCAATCTTTTCTATCGTTGTTGTAATTAAGACTGTTTGATAACATTAAGAACTTGCTTTGCGCTTGATTTCCAATTAAACACTTCAAAATTGTTTTTCAAACGTTGAAGCGTTTTTCTTTTTCGTCCGTTGTCTAAGGACAAGGTCGCTTTTAGTTTAGCATAGAAATCATCTTTGTCATTTAATTTAAAAATATATGGATAATCATCGCCCAATATTTCTATAGATGTTGGAATATCAGAGCATAATGGCAAGCAATCCAAAAGAGATGCCTCAATGATAGGAATCCCGAATCCTTCATAAATCGAAGAAAAAATGAAGCAGTATGAATGGGAATAAACATAGGGCAACGATTTATCGTCGACGAAGCCTAAAAAGTGAAGCCTTTTTAGCGTTTCAGGACCAATTTTATTTAATAGTTTTTCTGTTTTCCAGCCCTTTCTTCCCACTATTACTAAGTCAGGTATTCCGTTATCTTTTTGCCATATGGAATCTAATTGTTCAATGAGCCAGCGAAAGTTTTTCCTCGGTTCTATTGTAGACAAACACAAAATATAACGATTCGGAAGGCTTGCTACTATGCTTAAATCAACGCTTTGAGTATTAAGTTCGATATCACATCCATTATAGGTAACAAAAACATCATTAGCATTTCTTCTCAAAAAATGGCAAATTCTTGCTTTGGAAAAATTGGAAACCGTGAAAATTTTTGTTGCTCTTTTGGCAGCGTATTTATAGCCGAATTTGAAAAATAAACGACTTTTAAATTTCATTGTTTTTGGAACATCAAAGGCAACCATATCATGAATAGTGACATACACTTTGATGTTTTTCTTTAAAGGGGTCAAAAAACTTGGCGGAAAAGCAAAAAATAAGGCTATATCTGGACAAATAGCGTTAATGAATTTAGGCAACGAAAATAACAAAATTTTGATGCGATTTCCTTTCAAAATAGCCGTTTTTACATTTGGTACAGCTAGTTCGCCTTGTTCAAAATATTTAACTTTATTCTTGAAAATTAAAAGAAAATCAACAGAGGTGTCTTTGATTAGCTCTTTTGTAATGCAAAGCGTATATCTTTCGATTCCAGAAAAATTGTCATCTAGGGAAGTTAAATCAATTGCAACTTTCATTTTTAGCCTCGTTTTCCCGCATCCTTAAAATTTTCTTCTTATTGAAAGTGATAATAAAAAGCATTTTAATCAAAAACCAAAAGTCGAGCCAATAGCGCTTAAAAAGACGACGAAAGTCTTTAAACAAGCGATAGAACCATTCTAACCCAATCTTACTCATCCATTTAGGGGCTCTCTTTATTGAGCCTGCGAGAAAATCAATAGTCGCGCCAACGTTGAAATAGAGGCCTGGGCCAAAAGAGTCATAATTCTCAAAGAAAAAACGTTCCGACTTCGGGAATCCAGTGCATAAAAGAATTATATTTGCTTTAGAATCGTTTATTTGTTGAATGTAGGAAAGAGACTGCTCTTTGTTTTTTTCAAAGCCAAATTCAGGGCACATAGTGGAAACCACACGAACATTTGGATAATTCTTTTCTATTTTGGCCTTTGCCTTTTCAGCAACGCCTTCTTTGCCACCAAACAAAGTAACGGTGAATCCTTTTTCGTTAGCCAATTCTAAAACCATTGGAACAAGGTCGGAACCTGATATCTTGTATCTAAATTGTTTTTTGTGAATGAGTTTTGCTAGCCATAAAATCGGTGTCCCATCAATAGTTGAATAATCGGCAAAGTTAATTGAGCGGCGTATAAAACAATCTTTATACGCAACCCGTAATCCATCAAGATTTGGAGTCTCTGTAATAACCTTCTTGTTATTTAAAATGTCCTGTTCATAACATTTTAAAAGCTCATCTGGAGATAAATCATCAAATTTAAGAAACGTTATATAGTCTTTCATAATATCAATAATAAAGTAAGGAACTAGTTAGCCACAAATTACTAAAACACAAGGGTAACGGAATACAATTTACAAATTATAGCTGCTTTCTTCTAGGATTTTTTTAATCTCATCCGATTTTTCTTCAGAAGTGACATAGATTCCACCGCTAGAGACAATAACTAATACGTTATTTACGTCATTTATAACGACGGGCAGTTTCGAATCATTTACAATTTTTGAATTAACACAATTTTTTATAATTCCGCTGCCATAAACGTCGTTATCTAATAGACTCATAAACGCATTCCAGCTACCTAAATCTTCCCAACGCCCGCTAAATCTCATCACACGGATGCTTGATTCATGTTCCACTACCGCGTAATCAACGCTGATTTTGGTTGCAGTATCATAATGCTCAAAAAATGATTTGTAGTCCTTAAATCCTAGTAAATCTTTTGCGCGATTAAGAATATATCCTGACTTAAATCCAAAAATTCCAGCATTCCACAAAGCACCTTGCTCAATATATTTTTTTGCGGTTTCAATATCTGGTTTCTCCGTAAAACGAAGAACCTCGCTTACTGGTCTATTATCTTTAGGAATGATGTAACCATATTTAGAAGTTGGTTCAGTTGGTTCGATACCAATCAAAGACAAATTTGATTTATTCTCGTTAACAATAGAGTCTAATTTCTTAAGCGCTTCAAAATAATCATCATCGACATAAGGATCAACGGGGCAAACAATCACGGATTCATTCTCGTCAATATGCATAACATCACGTAAATAAGCAACCGCTAAAGTGATCGCAGGAAAAGTATCTCGCCTTGCTGGCTCAATTGAAATGTGAACATCTTCGCCAAGCTGTTCTTTTAATAATGGGATTTGTGCTTCTCCTGCCGCGATTAAAATATTCGCGCCAGAATCAATACGCTTAATCGAATGGTACATCCTTTGTACCATTGATTCATAAGCGCCTTCCTTGTTCTTAAAGAATGGGATGAATTGTTTCGATCTAATATCGTTAGAAAGAGGCCATAGCCTTTTTCCTGATCCACCTGATAGTAAGATAATATTCATAACGTTTTAGAAAAATCTTTCTTCTAACATTAAGCACAAGCAATGATAAATAGGTAAATGCAACTCTTGAACCATAAATGTTTCGTCGCTTGGCGCTTTAATTATAATGTCAGAAATTCTTGCTAAGTCTCCGCCGTTTTTGCCAGTTAAGCCAATCACTTTGAGGCCTTTGGCTTTCGCGGCCACCGCTGCATACATAATATTTTTTGAATTCCCAGACGTAGAAATGCCTAAGAAAACGTCACCTTCATTACCAAGAACATTAATCTGTTGAGCAAACGTTAATAAGCCTCCATCAGGAACGTCATTAGTAAATGCAGTGTTTAACGCTTGGTGACCATCTAATGCAATACATGGCAGCCCATTTTGAAGATAATCCGATAGTTCTTTACCGCGTACCGCATCAATCGATTCTAATTTACGAGCAAATTCTTTAGAAACAGGCCTTCTTTTTTTAAATCCCTTCATTAATTCGCCGACAATATGCTCGCTATCTGCGCAGCTTCCGCCATTGCCAGCAATCAGTAGTTTATGTTTTGTAGCAAAGCATTCTTCAAGAATATGAAAAGCGTCCAAAATTTGTTGTTTGCATATAGCTAAAGAAGGATATCTTTTAATCAAGTCTCCAACATCGTAATGGTAGTTTTCTTTTTCCATAATCGTAGTCACCTTTGCTTATGCAAATTTGTATTATTTCACAAAGCGACAAAAAAGATACAACAATTATTTCTCTTTTATTGTTTCGAGGTCAAATATTTCAGGTGAATAATAAACGACGCTTGAACCTTGTTTTTCGAAATTGAATGGCACTTCCATCAAACTAGATAAAGCTTTTCTAACAGCCTTTCTTTTATCTTCTTGAACATAAAACAAAAGGAATCCGCCTCCGCCTGCACCAAGTAATTTCCCACCAAGCGCACCTGCATCAATCGCTTTCTTGTAAAACTCATCAATCTTACTAGAAGAAATCGATCCACCTGTTTGCTTCTTCAACTTCCAAGTAGTATCTAATAGACGGCCAAAATCGTCTAAGTCTCTACCCTTGTTCTCTAGTATTTCTTCCGCTTCATCGACAAGAGATAGCATTTTCATTAATTGAGAATGTTCTTCATCGATAGACGCTACCGTTGATTTTTGAATATCGGAGCTAAAGCGCGTAAAGCCTGTAAAAAGGAGTATTAGATTGCGGTTCAATTGAATTAATCGATCAGGAGAAATAATTAACGGCCGAACATGAAAACGGCCTTTTTCAAAATCAATGCGGTTGAATCCGCCATAACTAGCGGCGATTTGATCTTGCCAGCCACCTGCTTCCGCGCATAAATCGCGTTCAAGATGAATCGCGTCTTTTGCAAGCTGTTCTCTTGAAGCATATTTCCCTTTTAAACAATAGAAAGCGTTTAGTAGGCCTACAGCAAAAGTAGAACTTGTCCCTAAGCCAGTTCTAGCAGGCAAATCAGCATCATAAGAAATATGGAGTTCGTGCATATCAAGCATCTTCATCGCGTTTCTAACCATTGGGTGCTCTAATTCATCAATGCTGGTCACTCTTTCGGTTTTTGCATATACTAGCTCTGTCGAATAATCAAAAAAGCGAGGCAAATGCCTAACGGTTACATAAACGTATTTATCAAAGGACGTGGACAAAACTGAGCCACCATATTTATCAAAGAATTGTGGCATATCTGTTCCACCGCCGAAGAAGCTCATCCTGAATGGTGTCTTTGTAATAATCATCTTATCTATCACTCCTTTGTAAACGAATTAAGCATAGCAAGAACAAGTTCAAGTTGCTTTGCTTAATTTAGAAGAAGGCTATTTTTGTTTTTAGCTATTAACCGCAATAAAAATTGTCGAAAGCCATTTATAATTATACTAGTAACGGTTCTGCTCGAAAACGGAGAATATCACTACTCACCTTTAACACCAACACAAAAAATATTTAACGCAAATTATTTTTTGTTTTACCATTAGCATTAGATTCTTTGTCTTGAGGCTCCGAACGGGAAATGACATTTTTGTCAATTGGCCCACCTGTATTTTCTTTTGCTTTTTCATGATCGGCATGTTTTAGCTTAATTATCAATTTATTCAGGATATCGCGGACGAACTCGTCTTTAACAATAAATAACATTATGCCATATGCCACAATTCCAACTAAAACAATTAATATAGTATTCAAAATGGAAGGTGACAAATATACCCCCATAAAAAAGCATGGCACAAACATTACAAGAGCGCTCAGTACATATTTCCAACATAGTTTTAAAGCGTTAAGGGGGTTAAAAACCTTACGAAGCATAATCATTTGAATAATTAAAATACTTGTTTCAGCGCATACGGAGGCAATTACCGCCCCAAGTGATGAATAAAAGAAAATTAAAATAGAATTCAAAATCAAATTAACCAAAGCACCAAATGTCACAGAGATTGTGTATTTCGTATCTTGACCGGAAGCAATCAAATATTGATTCCCAAAAACGTTGTTCAATCCAATGGCGAGTATTAATGGGGAAAAGACCTTTATTAGTAAAGGCACCTTTTCATAACCGGTTCCAAAAAACCATGGCGAAAAGTTATCGGCAACAGTGATCATCCCCAGCATTAAAGGCAACGAAACTAAAAAAGCAAATTTCAAGCTCTTGATGACATTTTCCTTCGCTTTGTCCGTTTGACCATTTGCGAAATAAAACGAGTTTCTTGGTATCATCACAGTACCAAGTGCAGTCACAATAGTAACCAATATTTTAATGATTTTTTCTGCTTGGTTATAATATCCACTTTCTAAATCAGAAATCTTTTTCACAACTTCTTGTCCATTTACGATTACTGTAGTTTCACCTTGCACAAGCAAACCAATCATTGTTTTGTCTAGCATCGTATACACGGAAACGGCAATTGTTGGAATAAATAATCGCATGCAAGGCCAAAAATGCTTAAAAGGTTTCAAAGAGGTGAAAGATACTCTCACAAGTCGTTTTTTTAAAAATGGAATCATTATCAAAGCCGAGGCAACAGGGCTTAATGATTGTATCAGTGTGTATATTAATAAGTCGTCCTGTTTTTTTACGAAAACGAAAATGCTAACAACCGCAATCACCCTAACAATGAAATTGCCAAAAGCTATCTTTTTGAATTCTTCATTGCCTTGAAAAAGGAAAGTAGAATCGATCCCAACTGCCAATATATTGAGACTTAAAACAAGTAGGATTATTTTATAATCTTTAAAAGCAGGGACGAACAAAGCTAAAGATATGAAAATCGCGAAAGAAACCGTTGTTGAAACTATTTTAATAGCACATATTTCCCAAAAAATCTTGGATTGTTGTTGTTTGTCATCCTGGCATTTAGCAATCGCTCTTTGAGCATAATAAGAAAAACCCAGTGCAGCTAATAACGTAAAATAAGAAACGACAGACAATGAAAACGAATATTGCCCGACACCATCGGATTGTAGAACACGAGAAACATATGGCGTTACAATTACTGGCACTATTATCAAAAACAATTGATATGCCAAATTATAAAAAAAGTTCTTTTTTATGCTTTTCTTGTTTTGAATAGGATTTGTATCACTCATATTCTCTAAATCTGAAGTACTTTAGCACTGATGATGCTTGTTTGGAACATTTTTACTGCTCAAACATGGGGCTTCTCGTCAATAGGTGGTTAATGCAAAACATTAAGAATCTTTGAGACTTCGTCTCTTCCATACCTTACATCTGATCCAGCAATTTGAAGATTTCAATTTCTTTCAGCAACAATTGACTTAACATGGTTCCGAACACATAAACGTCGACTGCGGTAAGTATCAATTGATGTGCCACATCCCTCTTATTACCTGCTCAAAAACATCAAGAAAAATTAGATTTCCCTAGTTGCTTGCTCAAAATTAACAATTGTTTTCGTGCTAGTTACTTGTTCCTTAATCTACCTAAATCCTTTCAACATTACGCTCACAAAAGCACATTATTGAACAAATTGCACACGGAAAAAGCAATTTAATCTTTCCTGCACTTCGACAGAATTCATATCAAACTTTGTTTGCTCGTTTCTGACTTTAATTTTGTGATGTTACTTTCCGTATTACTTTACACGCGTCCAACAGCTTATGAAGGTATGAAATCTGAATCAAAATATCTAATGCATCTTGCTCATTTACATCCCAATGTATTCTAAGTTCATGAGCGGTAACGTTCCTGACCATGCGTATCACACCACAAAGCATTTCCTTAAGCCCGTTTTGCTGGTTCTGTTCACTAGTTGTCTGCAAAGAATTGTAAACGATATACGGCTTTTTGATGTTGAATGCTGCTTCAAATAAGTTAACACCATCGTCTGATAGACCAGACATCGCTCTAACCCGATTGCATAGGCTCTTTGCTGCTTCCTGAACAGCGTGAAAATAATCATGCGCTAATAATTCTTCGCGGCAACACTTTAGCACCACTGGATGCGCACTATAATCAGCCAATCTCTCACGCAGCTTTTTCGTCCGCTCGTGGACTTCACCAATGCCTTGAGCTTTTGAAACTGCATAGAAGCGTCCGTCGTCTCTAAGTTCAATGCCTACTAACATCAAAACTTTGTTGAGTTCAAGTAGTATCCACTTATAGCGTTCTACATCGTTTAACCCTTGAGCTGGCTCCATACAACACTTTATAAATTTAAAAACGACATTGGTCGAACCACTCCTGTTTGCCTCAGCGTTGAAGGCGTTATAGAGACGGCCCCACTTTGTCATATCTGGGGTTGGATCATCTATATGGCATTGAGTAAGGTAATCACCAATCTCAAAACCTGTAAATCCTTTTTTAGTGTCACCAAGAACATGTACAATTCGTTCAATTTGATTCGTTGTTAATTGAGGTAACGTCATCTATTATTTCCTTTCTAATAAAGCTTATCCCTGCTTCCTTCATTGGTTTCCATTAGCCAGACAAACTACCATGAGACAAAGCTTCGTAACAGAACAACCAATAACGGCCCATGCCTATATTTTAGTTCATGGTCACTTTATTCAAACTATCTTTGAACACCATGAGCAATGTCTATTCTAGCCTTTTGGCTCATTTGCACTCAGACGTAAAAAACACGAAAACAAACTAAAAGCGCTATGATCCTTATGTTTTTCTATAAGACGTATTTAAAAAATAGCCAAGTATGTTCTAACATTCAAAGCCAAAAACAATCATTCAAAAAATCAAATCTCCAAAAACCTAGAACTATAAATTGTCTTTGTTTGCAGGAACTAAATCGCTTTCTTCGACCCGGAATGAGTGGTTATCATGTGCTCCTCTCACATTACACGCATTGCAAGTTGGCACAATGTAAACTGATTTGTCGTGAGAATTTACCTTTTGCACATGAGCCCCGACTATATCCTTAGTGGATGGGCATGTCTTCCCACAATCGCAGCAAAAGAAAGCATACTTTTTTGAATGTTTCTCCCAATACTCAAGCCAAGATGTAGACCCATCCTTCGGCACTCCCCAATCATCCTTACTAGCAATATGTTTTACTAATATTTTCCCCATAGTTCATCCTCCTAAATCGTGGATCGATATTTCTACCGCTTATTTAATTAAGCGTTAATCTACACATGTACCAAGATATCATTAAATTTTCTTTTTCAAGTTATTTAAAAAATGATGTATTTATGTAATTGCTTGTACCCACTTAATCGTAAAGAAGACGCGATTAGGAGATAGAATCGCTTCCACAGCAGCAAGGAGACTTGACTATACAAAACAACATTTGAATAAGAGACAAAGAAATAAACGAGGGGGAAAGACCAAACCACGTATTTCCCATAGTTCATCCACGTCGAAAATACATAGCCAATATAAAAAGCGTTTAAATCGGTAGCTCTCCTTATTCTCATACAATGTATATTTTCGCAATAATCGCTATTGCGCAGCCACGAAGAAATATTTTAATGAAGATAAAGACACAGCTTTTATTAAGAATTATCTTCGAAGGAGGAACAGCAACAATGGCTATTACAAAAATTGACGTAAGTGCCGATACCAAAAACGGGATTTTCGTTTCATCGTTGCCAGATAAATATAGGCAAGAAGAATTTAATATTTATGCTAACTTCACTCTAAAGCACATGAGCATCATAAAAAGGGCATCCTATTTAAACGAGCGTCTTGATTTACATTACGAGACTTGGAAATTTGTTAGATATCAAGAACCGAAATCCGATAGTTCATCACCAATTAATTCATATCGCAGTGTAATTGATTACAAAAATTGGGAACACAAGTACTATTGCGGTTATTTTGAGCAAGAGGAAATCGCCATGCATCTAAGAAAAATGATAGATGACAGTATCTGTTTATTGAGTATTGCCACAAAAGTGTATTTCCGTACTCGTAAAGGCCTCCTGCGGCCATTTGAATCCATTGGAGAGTTCATAGGGCAAATAGATAAGTTTGAAGGCTTTGGTGTTTTTAAGTCTTATTTACAAGAAATTAATGAATTGTCAAATGGTTTTAAGCATTGCCCTGCTAATACCATCTCAACAAAGATCGGTCTTAATGAACCCTGTATCTACGTATACGAAAACGACAAAAACGGTGAGACATACTGCTACAAAGAAGGAGGGGTTTCCATCAGCCATTTAACTGAGGAGTACAATAAATTTTATTCTAAAGTTAATGAAATCATAAAAGCGGAATAAACAAGGCTCATAGCAAAAAAGTTTTGTTTGAAAGAGAAAAATCAAGCGCTATTTCAAGTGACAATTCCGAACAAATGGTAATGATGAAAACGGAAGAGGACAGCCGATGTAATAATCGTTAATTCGTTGCTATCATCAACGGAACATCACGCAAGGCGACATAATAAAATTTTTGGAGGCACTACTTATCAATGAATAAAAAGACGGACAAAAATACGAATAAAAAACAAAATCGTTCTCCTTCTTATCTCTTTGACGGAATTGCAGCTCTTGTTTTGATTGCATTTGCATTGGTTGAAACTTTGCTATTCAAAAGAATATTCACAAATTATGGCCAAGAAATCCGCGAGCCTTCTGCAGCGATAATAATTACGTTAATCCCATGTGTAATCACCATAGTCTCCATCACTTTATCAATGAGCAGGGAGAAAATTTACGGCGCTACGCTTAATGATATTAATGGCTTGCGTGGCAGATTCTATTTCACCTTTCTTCACGCGATGCTGATTGCCTGTGGAATCATCGGTGCATATTCGCTTTGTTACGCTTTTGATTTGAGAATAACTATTTATTATCTTGAATCGATATCTCTTGTCTATTCCATTATTTTTTCACTTCAAAGTATTCCTGTTTTAGCTCGCTCGAAATGGATTCTAAAAAAGATTTTGAAGAAAAATTATTTAACAACAAGCCGTCACAGTTATCTCTTCGAAAAAGAAAATACCAAAACATTCAGGGTCTTGATAACCAATATCATTTTTACTGAAGGTATAGATACAGCTTTTAATCTTTTGTACAAAAAAGATAAAAAGGATGAAAAAAACGAAAAAAGCAAACAAGAGCTGCTTGATTATTTGCTTACAATGCAAAACAAATATTACTGGCATGTAATCGATAGTCTGTCATTAGAAAAAACTTCCTTATCTGATAAATATTACGATGTTTCAATAATCGATGCTATTGATGCTGGTTACGACAATATCACAATGTTTATTTCAAATTACTCTGAGGACAATTCAGAAATCGAATTAGAAAAGAAGAAGTACTATCAAATCACAAGATTGCTATTTTCATTACATGAGCTTTGCCATTCATTGACTCTTCAAAAGAAAGAGAAAGAGAGACTTATTCCCATGATAGCTTATTCGCCCATCTTCCTTTCTGGTCAAAAGAATTCTTTCGGTATCTCTCCCATTGTTTGTATGCTAGCGACTACCTTGAATGAAGGAGAGACATGGTTTGCAAAGTATTTGCGCGACAACAATTATTGTCCCGATGCTATTTTTGACTATAAGGCATGCCCCATTGGTGCTTTTGTTTGCATGATGATTGAACATTTACTTAGAAAGAAGGTTCTTGGCGAGAACCAAGAAAAAGAAATAATGGATCTTATCAAGGAACCAACGCAAGGGTTAAACGCTGACGGGTCCAGTTGGACAAAACTAATGAAATATTCAATTGAATATAGGAAGAAAGGGGCCATCGTCTCTTCAATATCACTATTCCTTAACTATTTTGATTCCGTTGATGAGAGTGTGTTCTATTTTCATGGGAGTCGTAAATGTATCGCCTATGACGCTTCAGAAGACTTCACGAAACAAAATATTTTTCATGATTGGCTGCTTCTAGTTTTTTCATCTATGTACATCGATTCTTCACCAATAAATCTTGAAAATGCCCTTGACAAATTAAGTGACGATGACAAGAAGACATTAGCGGAGGAATTATCTGAAAACTGGCTTGAGCAAGGAAAAATAAAAGAAAACATCGACATGGCTTTTTTAACGCGTTTTGAAATCGATGTTCCAAACAGTTTTCTCACAAATCAGGTGAATGACAAAATAATAGAAAAATTAGTGAAATTTCACGATATTTATTATCAAAAACGCTACGAGGAACTTGCCAGTACAGAAACGTCACTTGGTGAATCTAAAAAGATGATTATTGAAAAAGCTCAAAAAGCAATGGAAGGAAACGTGTTTTATGATTCTAAATTGCCTATAGAAAACGAGCCTGAAATGTGTTTCGAATTTGAAATAAGAGCACATAAATACCAACGATTGTTGGAATCGTATTTAGAACAATTACCAGAATCTTTCATGAGGATGATTAACGACTCGTTAGTGAAAAAGGTTGGTAAAGCGTCACATGACGAAAGAACTATTACAGACGACATTATAAAGCAGATAATAAAATTTAAGCCCAATTTTTCTTCTTCCTATTATTTGCTTTGTTCGTATTTAATGGATGACGATAAATACAAGGAGCAGATTGAAAAGCTAAATATTCAGAATGTTTTTGGTTTATATCCTGGTTTATATTGGAAAGATGGCGCAATACGGTTTAATGCGAAAGTAAATAAAGATTTAACCTTGATTCGCCCTTTAAGAGATAATGAACTGGATGAAATCATAGAGAACGAATATGAACCATTTGATAACGGCTTATATCGCTACAGCGAGTTTAAGAACGATAAAAAACGTGACTTTTATGTAACCAAAGATCAATTGATAGGTTATTTAAAGGAGTCGATTTTCTATGTCGCTATTGTTTTTAAGAGCTCAATAAAAATTGATGAATCAAAAATTAAAACCTTTTCACATAAAGCGGTAAACAAATAACAAACACTGCCGTTTTGCTTAAAAATTGCTGATGGATTCATCGTTGCTCGATTATTAAACCTCCAAACATGCGGAACAAGATTCCGCTTTGCCAAGGCAAGATTTAGACTGCAAAAAGAATTTTAAAGTTTTTTACGTCCTTCGTTATCTCTATTTTGCATCAGTTAAATAAGAATAAAATAGATATCGGAACGTAGAAATATCAACGGCATTTTCGTAGCTCTTATCCCCCATAAAACACCCGGTACAAATTCCAAGGCCTAAAGCAAGTGCGAGTATTATAGAATCACTTGTTACCCAATCCGCTGAGGTATTTATGTTGCTCTGCAAATCGACAACAAAAGTAATGATAGACACGGCTAAAATAGCCATAAATAAAAAGGTCTCAACCACTAAATTTTCTGATAGAGGTCCTAGTGCTTTGCTTTGTTTCAAAGATAATTCGTTAAATCAAATGCGAGAATCAGGTATACTTCGAATCATTTTTAAATAGCGTTCACTTTTGTTGATTTTTAAATTGTGTTTATTTACGAGGATATTGTATTTTCCTTCAAACTCATCTGCCCTACTAACAATATCGGAAACTTTTAAATCCAATGAAAACGAAATCATATTCCGCAATTGATTGCTCTTTTTTGCCAATCTTTGATATTTGAATTTCCATACAAGCACCGCTAACGATGGAGATAACGTTAGTTCGCAAATTATCAAAATGTACCATGTTGGGTTGATTTTGGAAAAATCAATTGCAATTAATTTTGTTGAAACCCAAAAAGCCATAATAATCATCAGAAATAAAGCGATTTTTAATATCATTGATATCATCGGACACAAATTCTTAATTGCGATTTTGTTGCGCGAATAATATGCGTATTCTTCGGAAGAACATCGTGTTTTTAAGTCCTCATATGTTTGATTTGAATTTATCTTCGTTTCCATAGAAAAACTATCGGATAATAAATTAATCGGTCTATCTACCGATGACAAAACGCGTATCATTACATTAAATTTTTTATTAAACGAATCCATAAAATTACATCTAATTATCGAAACAAACATTCTCCATCATCCAGGGCTACTGGCACTTTAACCCATTTAGCTATACTTTTGGTTCGCAAACAAGCAACGCTATTGTTCATCCAAATCTTGTTATTGGTTGTTCCTTGGCTTTTGACAATACCGCATTTTCGATTGCTTCCAAATCTTTCCTGATAGTCTTGCGGTCGGCTTTCAACATTTTCGAAATTGTACGAATCATTGCCTAAGATAATGCAATTCATGAAGTTCGTCCATTATTATTCCCCAAATATTCCCCGAACATCAAAATGCGTATTTCTGTGGTATGGTGTTCTCATTAGTTCTGCGTCTTTCTTGTCCAGAATTTTTTCTTCACTTTTGGGTCGTTTTACCGAAATAACAGCATAGTGCTCACATACTACCCACTATAGTCGTTCAATCGCGATTGATTCAAAATTAGAACCGCCCACTATTTTCGCCATAGCAGCGTGTAGCGAAAATCGGTTTAGCAAAACGGGAAGACAATAATGTTTATGTTATAGCCACCATTATGCAAACACATTTCAGTCCAGACGTCTTTTCTCAATCATTCATACAAATCCGCTAAGGTGATTAGAGTCAAAGATTTTTTATCCTCTTCTAAGAGTTCATAACCACTTTTTGAGCAAAAACCATAAAGAGGGGAACGAACATGAAGTTCATTGACTTGTTTCATCTCTTCTTCGATATCGCTTTTGGTTAATGGCTCTTTCGTGTATTTGCATTCCATGAAAAGATATTCGTGCTTTGTATTTAGTGCGACAACGTCGAATTCTCCGTTTGTTTTAGTAATAGGATCGTCGTACCAATATTTACCGATTTTAATAAAGGGAGGATTGAAGTAGCCTTCTTTGTTCTTCCATAACAAATATTGTCTCGTTATTTCTTCAAACGCTTTCGTGAGATACTCTTTTTCTAAATCATCTCGAATAAAGGCGTCATAAAACTGTTCGTGATCCATCATCGCTAAAGAAGAGGCGTTTCGAAATAAATATCGATAATAAAAATTCAAAAAGAAATCGCCCAAATAATAAAAGGTCTTTTTCTTATCGTTTTCTTTATTGATGGGTGTGATTTTACGAATCACACCCATCTCTTCAAGCATCTTAAGAGAATAATCTAAGCTAGATGCAGCAATATTCCCCACGCGCTTTAATAGGTCATTAAAATTATGAACGCCACTAAGGATATCATTAAAGACTAGATGCAAGTGCAAATGTTAGAAAATAGCATTGTGATATAATTTTGGCTCGCCCAAACGACATGACTCAAGCTATTAACCTTTAACTTTATCGTTATGCCCTAAAGAACTTTAAAATATCGGTTTAAAGCAATTAAATGACGTGGATGCTTTCCTTCTTTCTTTTAAGACTATTCTTCTTTTCCGACATTCTCACGACCCTAAATAGGCAAAGAAATATCAAATGGTCCAGCAAAGACATGCCTATGGAGATGCCCGCGTAAGACATAAGATTGGTAAATCAAAAGAAAAAGGTGGAAGCGTTGACCCTCTTGAAGAATCTAACCACCCCACCTCGACGCTTCCGCGTCCGACAACTTAATTTTAAGCCATCGTTCCGAGGAGCACATCACTTGGAACTCTCCTCAAATCTAGGCGCCCTAATTTAACTGTTTTTTTCACTTTTTGTCAAGCGCGGCGCCGTAATTTTCAGGCTGAATTTGTATATTCATCCTAAACTATTTAGCGAGAAATTATTAGATTTTAGCTATTCTTTCCTTTATTATTGATGCCTAGCCACCGAAAAAAATCAAATAGCCATAAAATAGTAAGAACAATTAGAATTATCGCTGAAACACATACTTCAGCAATGCCAGCCATTAGGCAAGAAGCAGTAAAACACGTAGCAATGCCGGTAAACAAGAATACTATCACAGCTAAGAAAGCACTTATATAACCATATTTCTTTCCCGTGTTCAAATTGCCTTCTTGCCAAAGCATTTCAGTCTTTTCTCTGCTTTGTTGCTCAAAAAAATCAACGTCAATATAACGACTTACGATTTTACATAAATCACGATCGCTGGGCTTGATGAAAATGGAATCACCATTGTAAAGCAGTCTCATCTTTGACATGGTTTTCGCAGAAGAACGAATCTTAGAAAGTCTTGCGAAGCAATCTAATCTACCATAAAAATTCCGATTAAATATATCATCAATTTTATCGTGCGCCAGTACGACCATAGAGCTGTACACCAAAGAGCTTAACATGACGTTGAACTCGTGCTTAGCTTGGTATCTAACCATATGAACGAAATTATTATTCTCTTTTCCCTCTATTTTGTTTCTCCACCTAATGCTGGAATATGGGTTCATAACGCCAAATACAAACAGGCCATCCGAATAATATAGATGCTTCGTCAAACCGTTAGCGAGTTCTTCGATACCAATTTCCGTTTTCAAAAATTCTGCTTTTTCTAGTTCGCCCCTTTTCTTCATATAAGCATAGTCAAACAAGTCTTTAGAAGTTTCTTTTCGAGAAAAAGCCGCTTGCAAACACACGCTGTCAAATATAAGTTTAGCATCATCCGCATCTTTGGATTCTTCAATCGCTTTGATAAAAATTGCGCCATATGCCGCATAAGAAGTTGCAGGTAAGCTAAATCTCTTCGCCGATATGTCGATGGGTTCTTGCAAAACCTTGATTTCATTTTTCTTTTTGTTCTTTATGTTTTCGCGCTTACAAGTAAAGTTTGTATCTACTTTAAAAAGTGAATTAAAATCAACGACTGAAAAAATAGAATGCAATAAATCAGAAAGAGAAGAAATCATCGTGGAGGAAGCTAAAACTTGACCATTTATCATAAAATTCGATGATGATCCATCGATTGTTTTTACCATGTTTTCGATTTGAATCATAGCATTCATGATTTGAAAATCACCAATGGCAATTGTCAAAACAAAGTTTTGAGATTTTCCTTGGATAATCCTCAAAATATCAATGGCATCTAAATAGCGTTTCGCGGCCTTCTTAATATTTTTCCAGTCATCTCTCAATTCATTCGGAAAAATGACTCCGAGGTATTTCTTAATTCTTTTTTAATGCTTTGATAATTCTTCTTAAGGATATCATCGACATCTTCTCTCGATTTTGTGTTAGCGCATTTTAAAAAGAGAGCAAAAAGATTGGCCCTAAACGAATCGATGCTACTAAAAGCTTTCTGATTTCGCTGAACACTTTTAGAAAACTCTAAAAAAGAGGCCGTAAAATCTTCTTCAATTTTGTGGCACCGTGTTTCTAAATGGCTGTTGAAACGCGTCCTATCAATAGGGAACAAAGATATTTTAGAGAAGCCGCCCTGTGCTTTATTCTCATTAATACGTATATTATTTGCAGCAGAGAGCGACAATTTATCTTTTCTGAATAATTCAATTTTTCGGTTTTTGTCTGTGAATTCATTTGCGATTAGTGTGCAAAATTCTTCTTTACTGCCTTCATAGAAAAACGATTTCGTAGAATAAATATCAAATACAATTTTCATAAAAAATCCTTTGTTTATTTTAATGATATTAAAAAACAGGGATAATAAAAAGCCAAAACCACCCAGCGAGCTCTCTAAATGAAACCCTATTTGAAAAGGAAAGAACATCAAATACCGCCTGTCAGTAATATTTTCAAAAAGTGAATCTAGCCAACAAGTTGTGCAAAAATACACTAAGTCACAATGAGTACAGGCAATTGGAGTGCAAACGCTGAATCTTTCCAAAAATCATGGCCGATGCTACAAATCCATGCTGTTTTCATTCAAAAGGAAATCAAACAAATGAATGACAAGATGTCCTTTATCCGTTCTCCAAGGCTTTGCGTAGTCTTGGGTGGCGATAATCTTTTTAAAGGAATCAGGAATTAAATCAAGGTGTTTTATCTCGCTTTCTTGCTTATCCTCTTTTGACAAAGTGTAAGCGGATTGGATGTAATAACGGGCGCTGCCCTTATTAGAAATAAAATCCACTTCATGCCTTACATTCTTTTGTTTTCCGTCAGTGTCTTTTTCCGCGTGTTCGATTGTGCCAACATCGACATTAAACCCTCGTACAACAAGCTCGTTATAAATGATATTGTCCAAGATAAGGGTTTGCTCTTGTTGCCGAAAATTGAGTCGGCTATTCCGTAAGCCGATATCGGAAAAATAATATTTATAAGGCGAATCAATATAACGTTTCCCCTTGATGTCATAACGCGTTGCTTTTCGGATAATAAACGCGTCGATAAGATAGTCGATGTCCCTAGAAATAGTGATATCAGACGTTTCGATTTGATGCGATTTAAAGGTATTCGCTAATTTCGTCGGGTTCGTTAAAGAACCTATCGAAGAGGACAAAATATTAAACAATGCGTCAAGGATTGTATCTCCCCTAAGATGGTTCCTTTCCACAACGTCTTTAATGTAAGTCATGTTAACCAAATTATCGATGTAATTGGCCTTATCTTCATCATTATCAAGCGACAATAAATAAGGCATCCCTCCATATCGACTATATTCCCATTTTCAGCAGTTAATGATAGAAAATAGGCTTAAATGCTGAATTTTTTGGG
>ERZ808245.350-NODE-350-length-24836-cov-10.428393_pt1 | contig 24836 bp, 13 predicted proteins | sample MGYA00521243_ERZ808245 | MGnify/ENA primary metagenome ERZ808245 (study PRJEB31516, sample SAMN03275576) | gut metagenome | biome: mammalia-associated habitat; material: feces | host: Papio cynocephalus | place: Kenya | collected 2012-07-07 ... | reverse complement strand
GTTTATATAAAAATATTATTTTGAATTATTCCTAGGCAATGTCAAAACTCCGGAGCTAAATGAGGTTGAAAATCGCATAAAAGGCGAAAAGTGAAAAGAAAAATAACTTTTTTGTTAATATTAGGTTGACACAAAAAGATTGTTTCTTTATAGTCTCTCTTGTTGAAATTGCAATGGCGAACGCATTGCTACCAAACATGGTGGAAGTAGTTCAGTGGTAGAGCGCCAGATTGTGGATCTGGTTGTCGAGGGTTCGAGCCCCTTCTTCCACCCTTTGCTTCCAACTCTTGGGAGGGAGGGCGCTCTTAGCTCAATGGATAGAGCGTCGGACTTCGAATCCGCAGGTTGCAGGTTCGAGTCCTGCAGGGCGCAATTTCATAAATGGGCCGCTAGCTCAGCTGGTAGAGCAACAGACTCTTAATCTGTGGGTCAAAGGTTCGATCCCTTTGCGGCTCATATTTCAACGCGCGAGCGTGGTGAAATTGGTATACACGCTAGACTTAGGATCTAGTGCCTCGGTGTGAGGGTTCGAGTCCCTCCGCTCGCATACCAAAAACTCTTGCGGCGGTAGCGTAGTGGTTACGCACCACCTTGCCAAGGTGGGTCACGCGGGTCCGATTCCCGTCCGCCGCTTTTTTCCTTGCTTAAAACAGCAAGGATTTTTTTTGCCAGAAATTTGAATTGTAAAATCGAAAAAGAAAAACTGAAAATCGGTTGTTATTTATTGGCTATTATGTTAGAGATTTTTAATATTCTTAATATTTCAAAGGTCTTACATGCAATTACTTCAAGAAAGAATTGTCAAGGAAGGAAAGGTCCTCCCTGGAAACATTATTAAGGTAGATGGTTTTTTGAACCATCGTGTCGATACGCTTCTTCTTAGGGAGATAGCGAAGGCTTTTAAGGCTTATTTTGACACAGAAAAGGTATCTGTTGTCTTAACAGCCGAAGCAAGTGGTATTCCATTGGCAACTGTATGTGCCGAAGAATATGGAGTACCACTTATTTTTGCTAAAAAAGCTAAAAGTGATAATATTGAAAGTGGACTATTCAAAAGTGAAGTATGGTCATATACATACAAAAAAAAGTTTACATTAATTGTTTCTAAAGAATGGTTAAAGAGTACAGATAATGTATTGATTATCGACGACTTTATGGCTAAAGGAAATGCTGTGCAAGGTCTACTCGATATCGTAGAAGAGGCCAGTTGTCATCTTGAAGGTGTCGGAATAGCTATTGAAAAGGGCTTCCAAGGTGGAGGCGATAATCTTAGGGCAAAGGGTATAAATTACAAAGCTTTAGCTATTATTGACAAAATAAATGATGACGGAACTCTAGTCTTTAGAGAGGAAGAAAAATGAAAAAAGTTTTAATAATAGATTTTGGTGGACAATATAACTTACTTATTGCCAGAAGAGTAAGGCAAAGTGGTGTATATTGTGAAATCAAAAGTTTTCGAATAAAACTTGAAGAAATAAAAGCATTTACCCCTGATGCAATTATTCTTACAGGTGGTCCTGCTACTGTTTTTGAAGAAAATTCTCCTCGTATAGATGAATCGATTTTTTCTATGGGTATTCCTGTTTTAGGTATATGTTATGGAATGCAATTGATGGTCTATGCACTTGGAGGTAAATGTAAAAGAGCAGAAAAGAGAGAATATGGAAAGGTAATTCTTTCTCATAAAGAATCAGCTCTCTTTTCTTCTGTGCCTACAGAGAGTGTTGTTTGGATGAGTCATGGAGTTGAGGTAGAAAGTCTTCCTCCTTCATTTAATACAATTGCATCAACATCTTCTTGCACTAATGCTGCCATCGAAAGCTCTGACCATTTACTTTATGGTGTACAATTTCATCCTGAAGTTGTTCATACAGAATATGGCAAAAGAATTCTCGATAATTTCCTTTTTGAAATATGTCATTTTACTAAAGAGTGGACAATGAAGAGTTATGCTGAGTCAGCTCTTGAAATGTGCAAGAAAAAGATAGGAAACAAGAGGGTATTGCTCGCACTTTCTGGTGGTGTTGACTCAACTGTTTGTGCCGCTCTTTTAAGTAAGGCTGTCGGCTCTAATTTAACATGCATTTTTGTTGATCATGGTCTTTTGAGAAAGAACGAAGGCGATGAAGTTGAAAGTGTAATGAAGAGTCTCTTTAGTGCAGACATAAGAAGAGTTGATGCTTCAGATAGATTCCTTTCTCTCTTAAAGGGTGTTGAAGAGCCAGAGAAAAAAAGAAAGATTATAGGTGAAACCTTTATTAGGGTATTTGAAGAGGAAGCAAAGAAAATTGGTAAAGTAGATTTTCTTGCACAAGGTACAATCTATCCAGATGTAGTTGAGAGTGGACTAGGTGGAGAGAGTGCTGTAATTAAGAGCCATCACAATGTAGGCGGACTTCCTTCTGTTGTGGCATTCGATGAGATTATTGAGCCACTTAGAATGCTCTTTAAGGATGAAGTACGACAACTAGGTAAAGAACTAGGATTACCTGAAAGCATTGTAATGAGGCAACCTTTTCCAGGTCCTGGACTTGCTATAAGAATTATAGGAGAGGTCACAAAAGAAAAGTTAGAGATTGTAAGAGAAGCAGATGCAATCTTTAGAGAAGAGATGACGAAAAAGGGATATAAAGATGCTCCTAGCCAGTATTTTGCGGCTCTAACAAATCTTAGAAGCGTAGGTGTAATGGGAGACGAAAGAAGCTATGATTATGCAATAGCTCTTAGAGCTGTTAATACTTCCGATTTCATGACAGCTACTTGGAGTCGAATAGACTACGAATTGCTAGATAGAGTCTCATCTCGAATAGTGGGCGAAGTAAAGCATGTTAATAGAGTCTTTTATGATATTACTTCTAAACCACCAGCAACTATAGAATTAGAATAATTTGAAATGTTTTAAAAAATACTTGTGTGTTAATATCACTCAAAAAACCTTTTTATAATGGTTTCATGCGAGTCATTATTCTAATAATCCACTGGTTTGCAACTAATAAATCCATACTATTTAGTAAGCCCCTTAGCCATGGTTAAAAACTTATAGCTAAGGGCTTTTCAAAGGTAAATGATGAAAGGTCTACTCTTTATTTAACACTAATATTTGTTGATGAATAAATGATAAGAAAGACAAAAATCGAAATTAATGTGGGTAATGTTATGAAGATAAAAAAGCTAATTCTATTAATTTGCTTTTTACTTTTGCTAGTAGGATGTGGGCATACAGTTGGAAATCATAAAAATGCGACAGAAAAGGACATTTCTTCGTGAAAACTCCGAAAAGAAGTGTTTCCAGTGCTGAAAACTCATCCATAGATTACGCAAAGCAGTATGCTTATATCGAAGATATTAAAGATGTAAGTGTATGTCTGTTAAAAAAAGTAAATACACGTAAAACAAATCTTTTTCTTTTGTAAATATTATGAAGTACCATCCCACTTTAAAAAAAGCATTTACTAATCCAACTAACATTTATGTAAAATAAATGAGTTGAGTCAAAAATGAATTTTATAGATCTTACTTTTTGAGCTATAATTTAATTAGATAAAGTAACATTAGCTTGTAGGGAAGAGAAGAGGATAGTATTTGTTTTCTTCCTTATTTTTATGAGCTATATGTATAGAAGAAGGTAGTTGAACATATGCAAGAGTATATTTGTATTAATTGTGATAATTTGAAATGTTCAACAAGTATCTGCCCTATTTGTCACTCTAGAACTATACCTGTAAAGTCAACGATTTATTGGTGTGAATATTGTGGTGCTCCTATCTATTCTGACACATGCAATATATGTGGATTAAAGTGTAAACCTTTAGCGGTCGATATTCGCCCAGTTTTTCCTGAGGAAAGGCTTTTAATTGAGATTATTCTCGGAGAGCCTATGAAATATAAGGATTGTTCATGTTTTTCTGCTGGAAGAGGAATCTATTTTTTTGATGGAAAAAAAATTGTTGTTCCTTTGAATGTTCCAAGTGATGAAGAAGTTCAATCCATTATAAAGGCTCTTGGGTATTATAAGAATGAAAATGCTTATTACTGCGAGAAATTCTTAGAGCTACCATGGGTTAATACATTTATAGAAGCGAACAAGCTCCATCTTAATCAAATAACACAGGAAGCAAGTGATTTTATCAGAAAGGAAGCAGTAGATGTAGATTCTATGTTTGTTTCTTTCAGTGGAGGAAAAGACTCAACTGTAATAAGCAGTTTGGTTTTGAATGCACTCGGAAAGGAAGAAATTATTCATATATATGGAGATACAACACTGGAGTATCCAGAATCCACGGAATATATAAAAAGGTTTAGGTCTTCACATCCAAGAGTCCCTATGATAACTGCCAAGAACAAAGATCAGGATTTTTATGATTTATGTTCTAGGATAGGCCCTCCAAGCCGCGTGATGAGATGGTGTTGTACGGTTTTTAAAACAGGTGCCATTAACAAGAAGATTGAAATGCTATTTGGAAACAAAACTAAAATAGTTGCTTTTCATGGTATAAGGCGATCTGAGTCGTCTTCGAGAAGTAAATACGAACGTGTTTCTGAAAGTCCAAAAATAACCAAACAGATGGTTTGTCAGCCAATAATCGACTGGCTAGACTTTGATGTATGGCTATACATCCTGTCAAACAAACTAGATTTCAATTATGCATATAGAGAAGGTTTTTCAAGAGTAGGTTGTTGGTGTTGTCCGAACAACACTGAATGGGCTGGATTTTTGGCTTCCATTTATATGAATAAACAGCATAAGGAATTCAAAAAACAACTTTACGATTTTGCCAAAAGCATTGGTAAGAAAGACTGGAAAGAATATGTTGATACTGGAAAATGGAAGGCCAGGCAAGGTGGTAATGGCCTAGAATATGGTAATAACACAGTATTAAGTTTTACTCCGTGTGTCTTGGAAGAAAATGCTTTTAATTTCGAATTGACAAGACCCATCAGCGAACATTTATATAATCTCTTTGTACCATTTGGAATTATTAAAAAAGACATGGGTAATCCAAGACTAGGAGAAGTTTTTATTCTCAATAGAAAAGATGGACAGCCGTTATTGAAGTTGACAGGAAAAATTGGGGCTACAAAGCTTCGTGTGACAATTATAAATTACGTAGGACCATTCAAGAAGAAACAGTATGCTGAAAACTATATCAGAGCTCAGCTTACAAAATTTCAGATGTGTATTGGATGTTCTGCATGTTCAAGTGTGTGTAAACATTCTGCTATAACAGTAGAAAATACAAAGCCAGGTGAGGTGAGTATTGACTCAATCAGATATTTTATAAAACCTGATAGATGTATTGGGTGTCTTGATTGTATTCTACATTTTGATTCTGGATGTTATATGAAAAAAGTTTTAAGGGTAAAGGCTGATTAATAAATGGAAAAAAAGCTTAAACTCCAACGTTCTGAGACTTTCTATATAAGAGAAGGCTGGATAGAAAAAGTGTTTATGGCTTGTAAAGATAAGGCGATGGGAGCTTTTTCGAGCAAGAAGGGAATAGGTGTTTTTGGAATTGGGTCAAATATGGTTAAATCGCTTAAATATTGGGTCGGAGCATGTTGTCTGGTTGATTCATTCAATGACCCATTCTCTATCTCTGAAGAAGGTAAATTGCTTATGGATAATGACCCATATATGGAAAGCTTGTTTTCTTGGGAATTACTTCACTATTGGCTTTCAACAAACAAAAAAGATGCTCCTGTTTTCTATGCTTTCTTTAACCATTATAACTGGAACAGTATTAGCAGAAGAGATTCTGTTTCTGACTTCGAATCCTATTTCATTGAAGACGGATATACAGAAATCAATACTTCGTCATTACAGAAGGATATAGCAACTCTGATTTCAAGCTACCTCAATGATGACAGTGAGGATAAAACTCCGGAAGAGAATATATCTTGCCCTCTTGCAAGACTTGGTCTCCTTAAAAAGAAAGATAGTGACATTTATGAGAAACAGCATATTAAGTATTCTAACATTGATTATCGTCTCTTATATATCTGCTTGAGACGCTGGTGTAACGACAAGAAGTCTTTCAATATTGATGATGCCATGACTGAAGAAGAGAGTCCTGTAGTCTGTTTCAACATGGGACGGGATGTTTTTTTGATGCTTCTTACTGATATGAAAAAGAACGGACTTATTACTTTAAATAGAACCGCAGGCTTGAACGTTGCATATTTAGACTCTGTCAAGACCGACGACGAGCTTTTTAAAGACTATTTAAAAAACAAGGTCATGGGAGCTTTTTGATGAAAAAGTATAGTGAAATATTAAAAATCAATCCCATATTCCAAAATTCTATAAATCTTCAATTTGATATAAATTCTGAAGTTAAGATAAATGGGTATATTCCAACCAAAGAAGCGTGTTCTATTTTAAGATTATACATTTCGTCTTTGTTAGATGATGGTTGTAGAAATGACAGAGCAACTGTTCTTTATGGACCATATGGTAAAGGAAAATCATTTCTTGTTTTGGTTCTCCTTTATCTTATTTCTACGGATTCTGAAACCGAGATTTATAGGAGGCTTCTCAATAGGATTAGCGATGTTGATCAGGATCTTGTCAAGCTCATCGAGAAGCTAAATAAAAAGAAAACCCGTTTACTTCCAGTTGTCGTAAATAGTGATTATGGTGATATTGAGCAGGCAATTTTGGTTGGGTTGAACGAGGCTTTTGAAAGGGAAAGTATTAGTGTCTCTTCATATAAATCTACCTATGATATTGCCCTTGAAGTTGTTGAAAATTGGATGAAGTTATCCGCTCCTAATCAAATTATAGAAAAATGTGTATCGCAAGGTAAGTTGGATTTAGAGAGTATTTATAACGGGTTGAGAAGTAAAGATACTCATGTGTATGAGGAATTCTGTAATCTCTATTCCTGCATAAATGGTGGAATGTCATTTAATCCATTAACAAAAAATAGTATTCTAACAACACTACAAAATATTAATGAGGTTCTTCCTAAAGAATACTCAGGTGTGTTTATTGTCTTTGATGAGTTCAGTAAGTTCATTGAATCGAGAGCTGTGGGTTTATCGCAACAATTAAAGATTCTTCAGGATATCTTTGAGCTTGCGGTACGATCTGATAGTAAGAATCAACTTCATCTTTGCTGTATTAATCATAAGAAACTTTCGGCTTATTCAAGGAATATTGAGGATAACAGTGTTTCTTCATTCAGAACAGTAGAGGGAAGGGTAAAAGAAATTAGCTTTGCAAGAACTATCGGCGAAAACTATTGGCTTATTTCCCAAGCTATCAAGAAGAAGGAAGGCTTCGAAAAATACTGGGCAAAATATGCTGACGAACACAAGCCTGTTTTCTCATGGTATCTTAAAAGAAATTTTGTCGACGAGGAGGATGCGGAGAGCCTATTCAAAGGTTGTTTTCCATTAAATCCTATTTCTGTCTATGTCTTAATTCAACTTTCTGAAATGGTTGCTCAGAATGAAAGGACATTATTCACGTTCATTGCAGATAACAATGCCAACAGCGTTAATTCGTTTATTCATAGTAATCTAGATGGTTTATACAAAGTTGATAGAGTTTATGATTACTTCTCATCCCTTTTTGAGAAAGAAGAAGGTAATGCCAAAAGTGTATGGATGAATGCGGAAGCTTTATTAAAAGAAGTAGAAGACAACAAAGGAAAAAAGGTTATCAAGGCTATTGCTCTCTCGGAGATTATTTCAGATTCACGTATGTTCCCTTCGACAGATGAGTATATTTCTGCATCTTTAGATCAAGAAGAAATCTTGGATGTTTTAAGTGAATTGAAAGATAAGGCCTTGATTTCAAAGGACCTCATAACAGAACAGTATTACTTGTCTCATTATTCTGAGAAAGATATCAAGAAGACTATATACGAGTATAGAATATCAAAGAAGCTTAACAATATAGGGAAGGAACTGGAAAAAGTTACTCCTATTAACTACGTTCCCGCTCGTAAGTATAATGCAGAGCATAAAATGGTGAGGTTCTATAAAGTTTGCTATATCGATGTAGAAACGTACTCCCAATTAACAAGACTAGTAAAGTGTAATGATGTTTTTTGCGATGGGACAATTTATATTGTTTACTCATTAAATGGACTTGATGAAAAGAACATAAAGGATACATATATAAATCTCAAGAAAGATACTTGCGTTGTTGTCGGGTATTCCAGAAATACTCTTCCAAAAGAATTTCTTGAAAATCTGTCGGATTACTGCGCATTGAGAGATTTGCTTAATGAGAAAATTTCTATAGATTCTATTTTTCTCAATGAAATGGAGATATTGAGAGATAAAAAGAAAGAGTCTATTCGTTTTGTTCTCTTCTCATTGTTTTCATCTTCCATATGGCTTTCTGAGTATCAAGAAGTGCATGGTTTGACGGAGATAATGTTCAGGCAACTAGAGACAGAGTATTCGTCTTCTCCTTTGATAAACAATGAACTTTTGAATAAGGAAAAGATAACAAAAACATATCAAAAGCCTAGGGATACAATAGTAGATAGAATACTAAAAAATGAAGGGGTGGAAGGCTTATCTCAGACAAGTGCAGAGATGTCTGTCTATAAATCGGTTTTTGCTTCAGATAATAACATAGATAGTATAGTGAGCGAAGCTGTAAAGCTTCTTGAAGATAAAGAAGGTGAAAAAGTGCAATTTACTGCTCTCATTAGTCTATTATCTTCAGCACCTTACGGAGTACGAAAAGGTGTTATGCCATTGATAATAGCAAAGGCAATCAGTGAACTACCAGATTATTTCATCATTTACTATGGGATTAAGGAAATAGACTTAAATGCTCTCAATATTGCCAAGGCTGTGGATAAACCTAATGATTATAGATTTAAGGTAGAGAAAGGAACAAAGGATAAGGAAAGATTTCTTAAGGGATTGAGTCTTGAGTATGGTGTTAATTCAACTGGCCATTTCTGGGATGATTTGAAGAGAGTAGTTGATGCTGCTAGTAAGTCTATTTCAATGCTTCCCCCAATAGTAAGGTCGGGAACAGCAGATTTAGTTCTTAACGTTAGTAAAGGAAGTCGTTCAATGATTAATGCCTTCTTGAGATATGACATCAATCCTTATGATACTGTTTTCTCGACTCTGAACAACTGTTTTGGAACAAAAAGTTATTCTGAAACATTAAATGATATTCATGTCGCAAATGACATTCTTAAGATATCATTAGGTTGTTTTACTGATGGACTTGCAAAGAGTATTAAGAAGATTTTCGATTCATCCATGGAATCCAGTTTGAAATCAACATTTGACTCATGGATTATTAAGTACGATATCAAAGGAAAGAGTACAATGTCTCTTAATGCTACTGAGAGAAATATCTTTGAAGCCATAACATCAACAAAGATTTCTTTTTTGGACTCAGATGTTGTCAATATTCTTTCAAAAGCTGTTACATCCGTTAATGTTGCTGATTGGCAGAATGATAGAAGTCTTGAAGTTACAGAAACTTTGAAAACAGTAAAGAATAAGATGGAAAATGCCGAGAAGAAAGAAGAGAAAAAAGATAGTACGAAGTGCGATACTGTTAAATTTACAAAACTCGGAGAAATGGCAAGAAGAACCATTCTGGATTCTATAAGTGAATATGGAGAGTCAATTACGGATGAAGAGAAAATCAATATTCTCAAATCCATTATTAAGGAGATTGAAAAATGATTTATTTTGATAATGCCGCAACAACTTTCCCAAAACCTGAATGTGTTTACTCTTACATGGATTATGTAAATAGGAATATGTCGTTCAATGCTGGACGAGGTGAATATAAAGAATCAAATGAAGCGTACAAATTGATAGATGATGCAAGAAATAAAGTCGGACGTATCGTTGGAAAAAGTGGAAAAGCTGTTGTTTTTTCTTCATCCGCAACAGAGGCTTTGAATCAGATAGTTTATGGCTTGTCTCTATCTCATTCAGATTCTGTTTTTGTTTCACCTTTTGAGCACAATGCGGTTGTACGACCGTTATATAATCTTGTTCGTGAGAAGGGTATAGAGGTGAAACAGATTCCTTTTGATACTGTTTACTGGAATTTGAAAAAAGAAGAGTTTGAAAATGAACTAACAGTTTATAAACCTAAAGCCGTATTTGTCTCTCAGATAAGTAATGTTACGGGGTATGAAATACCTTATGAAGAGATATTTGGTATTGCTAAGGGTCATAAAGCAATTACTATTCTTGATGCTTCACAGGGGTTTGGTGTTAAAGATATCCGCGAAAGCGAAAATATAGATTACATAATTTTTGCCGGTCATAAATCATTATATGGACAGTTCGGTGTCGGTGGATTTGTTGCATTACGCGATGGTGCACTCTCAATAGTTAAGGCAGGTGGAACAGGTTCAGATAGTTTAAATACTTCAATGCCTTTTGACCTTCCATATAAGTTTGAAGCTGGAAGCTATAACGTTGTTGCCATTTCTAGCCTCTGTGCTTCAATTGATTGGTTGAAAAATAAGAAAATATATGAGGAAGAAAAGGCATTAACGGAATATTTGATTTCTAGGCTTAGTGAGATGGATAATATCCATATGTATATTCCAAAAAACGGGAATATATTTGGGATTGTTTCAATTACGGTTGATGATTATTCTCCTACGGATATTGGAAATATACTTTATGATGAATATGGAATTGCAGTGCGTACAGGCTTTCATTGCGCTCCATTTATTCACAAGTTTCTTGGAACAGTAAATCTAGGAGGTACAGTAAGAATCAGTCTTGGTGCCTTCAATAACAAAGATGATGTGGATATCTTGATGAATGCACTCAAAAGTTTGTAGAGAGGGAGAATATGAGGAATTTGGTCAAATTTTTGAATACACTTCATAGATTGAATGGAAGTAACATAAATACAACTGCAGAGGCAGCATCTCATAATGAATATGCAAAAAAGATTCTTGTTAGAGATGATCAGTTGATTGAAACAATTCTTGATAAACTTTCAAAAGGTGAAAAAGTTCTTCTAACAGGATTTGCCGGAGACGGAAAAACGACAATCTCAAAAATCATTGCTGATGAAATCATGAACGATGATGTCGACTTTTCTGAGTATATAATTCGATTTGAAAAGTCCGGAAGAAAGTACGTTATTATAAAGGACCTTTCCGAAATTCCTCAAAAGGAAGCTGTGGTGCTTTTAAAAACTGAACTTGAGGCAAAGGACAGAAGTTTGCTCCTTGTGTCCAATACTGGATCTGTAAGAGCAAAGTTATTAGCATTATTTGATAATGACAAAAAAACTGGAACAAACTATTATGCTTCTAGAGCAGAGTTTGAGTCAGTAATTCTTAAAGGCATCGAATGTAAAGACAACTCAGATTCAGGGGCTATCAAACTGAATGATGAACTTTCTCTGAGTGTTTTCAATCTTGTAAAAAGAGATAATCTGGCATCCGCTAAATATGTCCTTAAAAAGATTCTGGATCTTAATGATTGGGATAATGCTGACGAAGATGAGCGCCATTCCGTTATTGCTCTTAACGTAAGACTATTAAAGGCAAACAATTATCTGGCAGTTGAACGCATGTTCTATGTTTACCGCAAAATATATGAATATGGTATCCGCTTGACTATGAGAAATCTTGTAGAGCATTTTGCATATACCATAACAGGAAACAGAAACAGTTATGATAAAGATTTTTTGTCTTACATGTTTTTCGATAATTTCTTTGGTATAGTGGATAGCAATGCACTTGAGATTGAAGCAATTAAACAACTCAATAGATTTGTATTTGCTAAAAATATTTCTAGTGTGTGGAAGAGACGCATTTTTAATGGTATTCACCCAGAGAGATACTTAATTTCCGTTCCGGAAGAAATCTATACAGTAAAGAGATATCAAGCACTCTCAACTAAGAATTGTTATATCAATACATACTTCAGTATCAAAGATCAGGGATCAATCCTCAGAATGATATACTTCCTGAACAATGATGACAGCACAGAATTCAATTACTATCTTTCATCGTTTTTGTGTTCAAGAGCCTTCATGTTCTTTAATGAAATACAGAAAGAGGAATTATCACGAAGCACACGACAGGGGATTGATAAGATGCTGAGAGGTGTTTTGCGTGATTATTGCTCTGGTCTTCGTATGCCTGAAAATACATCTGATAATAGTATTTACATAGCAATGGCAAGAAAATCCCGCGTTGTCAATCAGTCAACACAGATTGTTTTGGGAGTTTTTTTGTGGAATAGGAATGATGTTGAAATCTGTGTGTTTGAAGACAGCAGAAAAATCAAGCAGTTCTATCTTAATCTGAAAAGAGAAGTTGAGAACGATGGAAATCGAATAGTCTTGGATTTACCGCTTCTTGATTATATTTCTGAAATCGCTGCGGGCGCTCCCCTTGAAGATATTGATTCAGTTTTTCAGAAAAGGCTGGAAAATATCAAGCTCAGGTTGCTAAATGCATCAACTTCGGTTGATGATGATTCCATTAATGTTGTTTATAAAGATATTCATAACGATATACATCCAATCACATATTATATTGAAAAAAACGAGATTGAAGTGGGGAATTAATAAAAGATGAATCAACAATTTTTTCCGAATAAAGAGCCAAACGAGAATGCATTAATTGCTCTGCCTTGTTATTACTTATATGGAAAACGTTTTTATTCTGATCAACCTGCAATTGAACTTCTTGCTGAGTTTCTTATGCTAGTTTACGCAGAGAAAAAAATAGATGGTAAATCTTTTGGTTCAGTCTTTCCTAATGATGTCAGTCTGGATATTAAATCATTGAAATACAACATCAATCATAAATTATATTTCAAACTTTTCTCGCTTTGGCCTACAGGTAAGCATCCTAAAGAGAGCAAATTTCATGCTGAAGAATATAAAAATCTAATGCAACAACTTAAAAAAAGTATAAAGTGCGATGATTATGCCGAGAGACACTTGGAAATTCTCTCTAATCTCTATCAGGGGTTTCAGGTAGCCGGTGAAACAAGAGATTGGGCTTCCCGAAGCTTCTTGCCTTTGTCAAAGAATCTTATTACAGGAGAAACTATCTGGCGTGCATCAAATGCTAAAAAGTCAGATGCTGAGGATTTCAATGGTATTAAGAAGTTTTTTTCGCATACAGATAGGGATTTTTATGCTAGGGGAGGAGAAATTCTCTATCTCCAGCTATTAGCTCTCATAACAAAGTCAAAGGAAGATGTGAAAAAGTGGATTAATGACAATGATTATTCTAGCATAAAGGTCTCTGAAGAAGAGATGGATCCTAATGTTCTGAAAGCAAGAATAACGGAAGGCTTTAACAGAATTTATTCATCGAAGACAGTCCCCAGTGGCTTTGATGCATTTATTGATTTTGTTGAAAGAAAAGGTTTTGAGCATAGTGCTATTGATGAAAGTACATTAGATGATGGTAAAGAGTCGCCATTTAATTACACCGAGGATATGGAAGCGGGGTTCATCCCGATTGATTCATGGTATCTGGGATATCTTTTTGCCCTTGATCTTTCGAGGCTTTTCTCTTCTCAGTTTGACTCAATTGAGTTGATAAGACTTCTTGAGATTGAATGTACACTGCAGGTTTTCAGAACCATGGCGTACCAATCTTCAAAATATCTCGACAAGTCAAAACCACTTTTTGCGGTGGTGTCTGAGAACAGTGGAAATCAGCAATTGATTGCTGTGTCAAAGAGGGCGTTTGATTCCATTCTGAAGCGGATAAAGGATTCTTTTGATTTAATTGTAGAAAAAGATCGATTGGCTGAAATGTCATGTTCAGATAAGAAGTTCAATGAAAGTGATATGCATAAAAAATATGGATACGCCATGCTTCGAAAACACTTGAAGGAAATTAATGTAGTTGTTCCCAAAAAGGGTGGTAATGAACATTTTGTGCTTACAAAGAATATGCTTATTCTTCTGATTTCTACGACATTATCTGCAGGAGAGGCTTTGACATTAGAGTCTTTCTTGAATGATTTGAAAATCCGCTGGGGATTTGTTTTTGATTCGGAAGGGTTTACAGAAGTAAACAAGCAGGAGAACATTAAACAAATGGTTTCTGATCCTTCAATTATGGATTGGCTTGTTGATATGTTGAAAGAATGTGGATATTATATCGCGCTTTCGGATGCTATTTCCCTGGTTAAGAATAACAATATTTCAGTGGAGAAAAAATGATGGAAAGTTTTATAGCAAATTCATTATCAGACTATATTTGTTTAATTGTTGACAAATCAAAAGATGATATACAGATAAAAATCCCTGGAAAAGATTTCTCTTCTGAAAATCTGTTCGAAGCTCTGTGCAAAATCATCTCAAGAGAAAATGCTGTATATTCTATAAAGATAGCAGCACAGTGCTTTGCCTGTATGGATAATGATATCAAGGACAAAATCATTCAGCGTTTCCCTGAATGGATCGATGACAAAGGAAATCTAACGGCATATAGAAACGAATTCGGCATAATAGAAAAGACTGAAGAAAAAGAAGCTCTTATCATTGTAGGATATGATTATGTCGATGACAAATCGAGTCTTGCGCATTTCTTTGAAGTAAATCTGACAAATATCTATACGAAATGGATGAAAAAGTCTTTCAAAAAGTGGATGGCAGTATTTGGAGAGGAAGAGAATGATAGCTGTGACAGCCTTCTAAAGACAGCTTTGAAGTATGTTGATTTATCTACACTAGGAAGCTTCTTAGAAGAGATAAATGTAGAAGATTACGAGGATTTTTCTCTTGCTGTTGGAAGAAATTTATACAGATTGAATTTACCATGTTTCTATCCTCAGTCTGAAAAAACAAAAAACAATATTTCTGTTTCTATTAAGGAAGCAAAGGACAGAATCAACGGCACCTATAACCTAGATATCAACAAAGTTAAAAAGAGCAGAGATACCATTGATAAGCTTAAGAAGAATATACAAGAAACAGAGGATAAAAAAAGCAAAGAAGCCAAATATCTACTAGAACATCCGGAAAGCTATTCTCTCATGTATAACAGTCTGGATGAATATCTGGATGATTGCGGAAAACTCTTGGGGGCTAACTGCAGTAAAGAGGTTAAAGAGAAAATAATAAGAACAGACAGCTATGCTCTCGTTTACAAGGTTTTCAAATATAAGGAAAAAAAAGAAATTCCGGAGAAGGTTACGGAAACAAGGGTGTATGGATTACCTCTAGAAGCGGTTATTTCTGCTTTATGGAAATCTCTGTTTGCTCTGCATGATGAGGATAAAAATGCAAAAGATAATGATTCTATAGCTGTGGATTATCTATGTATCAAACCCAACGTGTTTTATCACAATCTTGATACTGATGGTGATGCTTCAAGTACTGCAGACATTGATTATGTGATGAAGGAAATAGTTATACCTCTCCTTGGTGGACTTGATGGAATTCTTAATGATGGTGTATTCAGTCGAATGAATAATGTTGATTTCATGAGGAACGCCGAGATGTTTTCGGCATTAACCGAGATGGATTGGGATATAAGGGCGACAAAGAATATACCGTACTTTACTTTTATTGTTGAAATAAAAACATCCGACGACAGGGAATTTCAGTACAAATTCAGATATGACTATAAAAACGATTCTCCTGTTGTGTACTCCTTAAACCTAGTAAGGACTGTCTACGATTGCTGTACCAAAGAGAACAGTTTGATATTACCGACTTTTGGATTCAAGAAATTTACGGAGTTGTTTGATAAAACTGATGACGAAGTGGAACTTTTTTTCTCAAATGAGATCTCAATAGAAGATTCTCTTGCAGTATATGATTTGACAAAATCGTTGTCTAAAGGTGAGGATTATCTGCATAAGCAAATTGAGCAACTTTATTCTTTCTTTCTTGAATTTTGCCGTTCTGTATTGGAAAACGGTTTCTACTATGCAGTTTTCAATAAAGCATCCAATTTCTACAATACATACAAAAATTTATTTGATGAGGTTGTGAGTAAATATTCTGATGATAATTATAAGACATTCAGAAAATCACTTGCTCGAGCTTTTTGGTTGATTAATTTAAATACAAAGGGAAACTATGAGGAGGAATACTTGTCTAGTTCTGATTTCAGTAGTGGTATTATAAGTATTCTTCATCCAACAATGCTTGATATGTTCGTATCTCAGATAGGATTTTTGTTGACTAGTTTTACTCCGACTTTAAAGGAAGCCTTTGAAAATGATAAGAGAGAGAATTCCAATATCCTCTCTGAGATGTTGAGTCTTTCAGCACTTTCTAATCCCATACCATGCATGTTGAAGAATGATTCAAAAGTAATGCAGACAAAAGGAACCGGACTCTTATATTTACTTGGTCATCCTGAAAAAGATGAAAGTACAAGGCCTGCAAGTGTGATTTGCAGGTATGAGGAAGACATAAAAAGCTCTGTTCTTACTCGTTCTAGTCAAGAATCAATGTCTATCAGCCATATGTTGAAGGACTATTACTACACATATATGATGGCAAGATTCTCTCTCAGAATTAACGTTGTTCTTGCCTCTAATTTTCAACCTGTCATAGCAGGAATTTTGGATTATATCAGTTTCTACAATAAGAATCATAAAGAAGTAGTAGATGGTTTTAAGTATTCAATCGATCTAATCTTTTATGTCGACCCAGCGGATGAAAGCAATGTCGTAAGATGGATTTCAATTCTTGATGATTACATCAAATCCGACAATCAAGATGAGTTTTCAAAGTATTATAACCTGGATATGAACTTTTATTCGAGGATTATCGAGTATGAAAATAGTTCCGATATCATAAATTATTTTGATAGATCCTCTTTCGATTCAGATATCACTATATTCTACCAGAATGATCTGCTGACTAAGAAAGATACGATTTTTAATACAATTGCCAAGCAGAATTGTACTGATGTCAACGTTAAGTTCCCATTGACAACTAAATCAATGCCTAGGAAAGTCAGTTCTTACGGTAGTGAGAACGGTTCGCAGCAAAGAACTGCATTAATCTCGAATAGACAGTTCAGCATTTACACAAGTTATCTCAATTACATTTATTCTCTACGCAATAAACTAGATGAAGACTGCGATGTCGTAGTTGAAGAAAATACAAAATTTGCAGAGTGGAACAAAGTCCTCGATTATTGTGTCAAACACTCTGAACGTGTAATAGCTATAGGAAAATCTATTGATAAGGCTCTTGTGTATGGAGCCTGTGGAGAAGATACAACTATCTTGGGTATCAGTTCTGGTATAGGGGCAAGTGCAGATTTAAACTATGTTGTTGCATCCGGTGCCGTCTCGTATGATGTATTGAAAAATCGTCTTGCTCAGAAATTCATATATAAGTTTTATCTTGCCGGTGAAAACAAGAAAATCGTTGAAAATCTGATAAATGCAAGCAAAAAGATGTCTGATTTATCGTTGATTAAGACAATCAGCTGTAAGAATCTTTATTGTCACGATTACTTCGGTTATTCCATGATACGTCATCTATTGAAAGCTGAGGATGACTGTTTCACTGATGTTCTTCTTTCAATGGATTCGTATAAACACTGGTTTAAAAAATCCTCAAAGCGGGCAGATTTGCTATGGATAAGAGCTAAGTTGAATGAAGAGAATAAAGACAAGCCCATTTTCTCTATAAAACTTAATGTTATTGAATCAAAACTAGGAGATGATGTATATAGTCATCTTCTGGCTTATGCTGCCGTTCAGGCTTTTGAAACATCGAAGTATCTGGAAGACAGATTTAATCCTGAATCAACAAGGTATGATGTCAAGTACTGGTGGATGCAGCTACATAGAATAATTGCATCAAACTCAGTGATAACATCTGACGCCAAAGAGAAGACGGTAAGGAATGCGCTTGAAAATCTCGCTGATGGCTTTTTTGAAATAGAGTTCAATAGATGTGTCGTAGCATTTGAAACTAGTAGTATTTATGGAGATGCACCGTATGTGGTTTATAAACCTGTAGATAAAGATCTCTATGAAATTGTTTTCTCTCCGAAGGGAATAGCTAAGTATATGGCGAGGCCAATGGAGGAAGATTGGGACAATTTCTATTCTTCGTGCATTTCTCAGACTACTGACCTTTTGGTATATGATGAGAGTACTATTAACAGTCAGAAAAAAGAGGAAGAGAACAACATGAACAGAGAATTAGAAGAGGAAACAAGCTTATTTGTGTCTGAGGAAAATGAGGTTGAGCAGGAACCTTCTATTAATCCTCTAAAACCAGTTACTAGCAAACCATATAAAGTACCTGTTGAAGTTTCAAATCCATCTGTTCTCATAGAACCGGAAGTTCCTTATGCATCTACTTCGCCTGAAGGAAAAGAAGATGGCATCACGACTGGAGAGCTAGTTTTTCTAGATGATTCAGATAAAAAGCCAGAGGAGTTGAAAACAATGGACAAGATGCTATTTTCTCCGGGAAATGCTAAGGTTCTTTTGGGAAAGGATGATTACGGCAATGAGTGCTACTGGAATTTTGGAAGTGATTTCAAGAATATGCAGAATAGGCATATGCTTGTTCTAGGTGGTTCTGGTTCTGGTAAGAGTTATGCCATAAAGTGTATTCTGACCGAACTTGCGAAATATCAGCAGGCTTCAATTGTTCTTGATTATACAAACGGCTTTACAATGTCGGAGCTTAAAGAGGACAAAAAGGAAGGTGTTAAGACCCTATATGATTATGTTCGTCCTGAATTTGTCGTTAGAAAGAATCCAATTCCGATGAATCCTCTTGCACAGGCAGTGTATCCTGATGATGATGAGGGAGACGGTTTTTGGGCCGAGAAACCTTTTACTGCCGCAAGCAGAGCCACGGATGTTATCTGCCACAAATTCATATTAGGACAAGTCCAAAAAGGACTATTGGCAACCATCATAGAGACCGGAATAAAAAAATATGGAAAAGCTTTTACGCTTGAATCTTTAGGGAAAATACTAGAGGAGAAAACTACTGAAAAAGGACCAACTTCTAAGAATATACAGGGAATTTATGCTAGCCTTATAACGCTCATAAAGAATAATGTCTTTGGAGAATATTCTGATGATGAGTGCATATGGGACAAAATCCTCCGTTCTGATGGCACAGAGAAAGTTGTTTCTGTGTTTCAATTGGAATTAATTCCAGATTCTGTCGCATTTACAGCTGTAGATTTTATACTCTGGGATCTCTATAACTATGCTGTCAGAATGAGAATGAATGAACGTACACCCCAAGTAATAGTTCTTGATGAATTTCAAAATCTCAGCCTTAATTCACAATCTCCTGTGAGAAAAATACTACAGGAAGGAAGAAAGAAAGGAGTTAACTTAATTCTTGCAACACAGGCACTGAGTAATATAAAGACGTCGGATGGACAGGATGCTCTGACAAGTATCTTCAACTCTGCTACGGTTCTTTTCTTCAGACCTACAGCTCCCGAGACTAAGCTATTTGCAGAAAATGCAAGCAAACTTGATTCCTCAAAAAATATGCAACAATGGGAGAATATTCTTTCAAATCTGCAGAAAGGGGAATGCATAGCATTTACACTGGATGAAAAAGGTAAAGGAAAGGGGAGAAAAATAAGAATCACAAAGATGGAGAATAGATAATGCTGGCATTGAATTTTGCTTCAACTTTCTTTCCAGAGAGGCATTATCTTTCACTTTTGCTGAAACTCTTCAAAACTCATAAAAAAAGTATGACGGTAAGTGAAATATCTGATGCAACCGGTATTCCTCAGGGAAAATCAAGTGGCAAAGTTTCTCCTCATATCAAGTATCTATTGGGAATGAACCTTATAGAATCTACTGAAGATGGGTGGTACAAACTTACTTCTTTCGGTAAAACGGTATACTCCTTTGATAAATCTCTCTCTGAATCCATTACAGCCTGGGCTTGTCATGCCTTTCTTTGTGATGATGAGAATGGAGCCATAATTTATCGTGAGGCTATATCAATACTGGCTAAAGCAAATGAATTGTCAAGGGAAGCTTTAGTTGACGGAATTGAAAGGAGTATTGATTCTAAGATTGATGATGGAATAATAGCACCATTTATTGGTTTTTATAAGAATAATACTGCATTCAATGAGGCTCATATAATAGAAGTTAAAGACAAAAGTCTAACTTATAAATCCTGTCCAATGAATAAGAGTTTCATTCCATTATATGGTGCTTTTGTTTGTTATTATCTTGCGAAATATTTCTTTGATAAAGAACAGGTGTCTCTACCTGACTTTGTTAAGAGGACTGAATTATGTAGTAGATTCAACTTGTCAGAATCCTCGCTGAAATCTTTAATGGATATTCTTGCAGGAGAGGGTTATATTAAAATATCACATTTAGTCAATCCTCTTGTGATTTCAAGTTTGAAAGCGACTGATGAGTGCATGGAGGATTTGTATAAATATGTGGTTTGAGAGGAAATAATGAAATATAGAGATATAGTATCATATGAGAGTAAAAGATTATTCTCAGGAGCGATTGATTTAGACATTTTTATCGGTCAGCCACAGAAGGCAGAAGAAATCGCATTGAGCTACATGTTTCATGGTAAAACGAATCATGTAGGCGTAGCCAATGGTCATACACTTACTGACTCTATATCTTTTTTTAAGATCATCCTCGATGCATTGAAATCTGATATTCCGGAAATGATATTGGGTATTGCCGGATATGGTGTAGGTAAATCTCATTTTGCTTTGACTATTGCAGAGCTTCTGGCATCAAGAAATATTTCGCTACAGGAAAAACTCCTTAGAAATATAGGGGCAATAGATCCGTTTTCAGAAGAAGACATCCGTAAGGAGTTAAATAAAGACAGTCGAGGATATCTTGTTATTCCAATCAATGGAATGCGGGGCTCCAGTTTAAAAGATATATTCTTTTCTATTGTAAAAAGGATATTGATAAAAGATGGTGTTGATGCATCTTGCCTTGATGAGTTTGACCCGAGGTTTGCTTCTTTGAAAGAAGTGGTACTAAATCATAAGAATACGGAACTGATAACATCAATATTGAATCAAGAGGGATTGAGTCGACATTCTTTTGAGATGGCTATGGATAACCTAGATAATGAGGTTTATTCTTCTATCAGTAATAGAATAAAAGAAAATGGAATTAAATATTTCGAACCGGCTGCAATCGGTGACCTAAAGGAGATGGTGTCAACTGTTGCGAGCAGTCTCTGCGGAGAGAATAAACCATACAGGTCAATGCTTATTATCTTTGATGAATTCGGGAAATATATGGCCTTTTCCGCAAGTAACGAGGCTGTGGCCGGTGAGGGGTGTTTGCAGCTTCTTTTTGAGGGAATTCAGACAAATTCAGATAAAGACGGTCATGTAGTTTTTCTCGGACTCAGTCAGCTTGATTTGAAAGAATATCAGATGTCGAGTGGTGATATATCTTTTACAAATACGATGAACAGGTATGTTACTCGGTTTGACTCTGCAAAAAGATATTACCTTAGTGCATGCTTTGAAACACTTGTCGCAAATCTTATCCACATTAAAGATGATTCTTATTTGAAGAGTGAAGACAGCCATGAGGTTGATAGAACTTATTCATTGCTAAGTTCAACATTCAAACAGGTAGAAAAGAGTAATGTTTGGGCTGACAAGACCACATTTACTAATGTTGTATTCAATGGATGTTGGCCATTATCTCCGTATTTAATGTGGACGCTTTCGTATATAACGTCGGTTAATAATCTTCTTCAACAACGTTCAGGTTTTAATCTTATTGCTGTCTTGTTTGAAGAAAAGATATCAAACAGCGAAATTCCTGATGATGCAAAAAGGATAACCGCTACAGAGCTTTTTGATGTAGGACTTCTCTCCGAGTTTCTTGATTCTGAAAGGGCATTTTCTACTTCTAATCCCATAGCTTCAGAATACTATTTTTTGCTTCAGAAATACGCAAGTCTGAGTGAAGATGAGAAGGCTGTTTTGAAAGCTATAGTCCTTTCTCATAAGTTACGAGCATCCTGCACAAACAGGACTGCTGTAAACAACTTGTTGTGTGAACTTTCGGGGTTGTCGGTATCGAAAGTAAATCGGAGTTTGAGTAATCTCTCGGATACATACAATGCTGTAGATTATAATATCGCAATGGGGTTGTATGAAATCCATTCAGACACAGTTTCAGTAAACGAATTTGAAAAGAAGATAGAGAAGTTTGCAAAGGATTACACTTCAAGTCATACCAGAGTGGAATTGTTCAACGAGGTCGGTAGTTATTTTAATAGTATCCCAGAACTTACGACAATAAGAGATCATTTCTTCAAGCCTATCAATTGTGACTTCGCTGAGGAACATAACATATCGACATCTGAATGGAAATATTCTTCAAATGTAGTTATAGGCTATGAATATCTCTCCGGAGTAAAGAGGATTGTTAATTCTCCTGATTTGTATAAAGCATATGGGCATGACGAACCAAAGGGCAGAGTGATATACTGCATCATTCCTAAGGATGTTCCACTTCCTAATGTTAAAGAAGAACTTGAAGAAGTTCTAAGAAGCAAGACCAAGGAATTAAAAAGGATTCCTCCCGTAATGATACTCCTAGTATCAGATAAAGGGGACGAGATTCTTAAGGCTGTTATCAAATATAGAACATTGAATCACTTAACGAAGAATGATCAGGACAAGTATTTTACGTTAATCAGCAAACAGAAAGAGTCTCTTTGCAGAATTATCAGAGATTTAATTGAAACACAGTTCTACGACAAGAATTATGTGTATCCAGAAGGGATAAGTAAGAAATCTGCATTGAAGATTGCTGGTAATGATATTTTTGAAGAGATATATAACCAGGTAATTCCATTCTATATTGATGGAACAAATTGGATGTCTTCAGTATCGAATTTTATTAAGATTTTCAGTAAGGGAAATCCAACGTGGGCTGATGTTGTTAATACCGCTGACCGTGCCTTAATTAATAGATGTGAATACCTGTTTGCTAAACTATGGAATGATGTTGATGTAAAGAAAGGTGTTTTTTATAAGACTCCGAAAGAAGAAACTATCAGTTCAATTTTTGAGAAATGGGATGAAGCAATCTACCAAGGAGATAAGTTAAGTATATACAACGAGTATTACTCTCTGTTACAACCTCCTTATGGCTTGAACTCTGTTATTGCTACTCTTCTTGTTATTGTTTATCTTGGAATGAGGACATTTGAGTTTGACTTTTTTTTATCTGGAGATCAGATTTCATTGCTCAGTCTTGTTCAACAAAAAGGAGCATTTAAATCTTCAAGAAATCAGGTGCTTTCTGAGAGCGTATGGTCCAACTTAATAATAAGAAAATCAATAAAAGATGACGCAAAGTGGATTTCACTACTAAATAGATGGATAGTCGAAAAAGACTTATTGAGCCTGATTGACCTTCAGAAAGAAGCCGAAAAACTTCAAGCACAAAATGTTTCAATACCTACATTCCTTCTTTCTCAGTTTTCTGAATGCAACATGCACTCGGAGAATGCAAAAAGTTTATATTCAAAATGGATAGAATCAAGAGAGACTCTCAGAAACGATATAGAGTCAGATATAGATAAGGGGAGAATTGGGAAACCTTTAAAAACATATTGTGATTATTTGGCTGCATATAAGTATTCCCTTGGAAAATGTGTCAATCAGAGGCCGTCTATCAGTGTTTCTGAGTTAATAACTTTCGAAGAGGATACTTATAGAAGGACAGTAGAGAATTATTTTGAAACTAATATACAAGACTGGATATCTCAACATCCATTTTCTTATCTTGACAATAAGGATAAATATACAGAAACATTGAAAAAATATCAGTTATTCAAGTCAAATCTTGATGCCGCAAACTTGATTGATGAGGCACAGGATATACAGATAATCATTGATGAGATGACTGAAAAAAGGAAAGTATTTATTTCTTACAGCAGTATATTATCCAAAATAAATGATAAGAAGAGGAACATTGATAAGATTATCAGTAATGGCCTCTTTACAATTTCGCAGGTTGATGCTTGCATTGGACAACTTAAAGAGCTTTTACAGGATGTCGCAACATTTCCGTCAGACAAGCTATTTCTGATTTCCCCATATAGTTTTGATGAATTAAAAAGGGATATTAATTTAACAATTACGTATGTCAGCGAAATAGGTAAAAGGAAAGATCAAGAATTCAGTGATCTCATGAATTGTGAGATAACAACAATTGAAGATGTAAAAAAAGTTTATAAGATAGCTAATTCTCTAATCGAATTCTATAACGGTGCCGATGAGAATCTTGAAGATGCAAAATTGATGAGCCAGGAAGCATTGCTTTTAAGAGAAGCCTATATGAAGATTAATGATAATTCTCTTTCTATGTCAAAGGTTGAAGTTGTTGCTGAGTCTGAGAAAAAACGCATTAGTGAAGTCTTGGATGGAAATTCAATTTTTGATGATGATGCGATTATTGATGAATTCCTCTCAAAAAGAAAAACTGAGATAGAGACAGTAGTCATGGTTTGGGTAAAGGAACAGGAAAAAGCTTTAGAAAGATGCAAGAATACTCAGGATGTGAATCGCGTCCTTTATTCTCTAGATTCTCCTCCTGTTTGTTCTGAAGGTCTTATAGGGGAACAGACTAAAAGGCTGAAAAACAAGGCACAAGAGCTTATCTCATCTATGAAACTTGATTACATGAAGGGACTCTTTTCGGAGTTGACGATGAAGGAAAGAGAACTGTTCATTGATTGGTGTAGCAAGAAATTGTAAGTCAATACAGAGGGTAAAAACCGCATTCTATGCACTGTAGAAGCGATTTTCACCAACACGGTGCAGAAATGGATTTTTAAATTAAAGAGGTTTTTGCAAAAGTAAAATATTTGAGCGATTAATACAGTTCTGATA
>ERZ808245.348-NODE-348-length-24931-cov-3.826700_pt1 | contig 24931 bp, 18 predicted proteins | sample MGYA00521243_ERZ808245 | MGnify/ENA primary metagenome ERZ808245 (study PRJEB31516, sample SAMN03275576) | gut metagenome | biome: mammalia-associated habitat; material: feces | host: Papio cynocephalus | place: Kenya | collected 2012-07-07 ... | reverse complement strand
AGCCGCAGAAGTAATGGTGATACCGCGCTCCTGCTCCTGAACCATCCAGTCCATCGTCGCCGCACCGTCGTGCACCTCACCGATTTTATGCGTTTTTCCCGTATAGAACAGGATACGCTCGGTGGTGGTTGTCTTGCCGGCGTCGATATGGGCCATTATGCCGATGTTACGGGTCATTTCAAGCGAAACGTCTCTTGGCATAATTTCCTCCTAAATCAGAATCTGTAATGAGCGAAAGCCTTATTGGCTTCTGCCCTCGTATGCGTATCTTCGCGTTTCTTGCAAGCACCGCCGTTGCCGTTCATGGCATCGAGCAGCTCGCCTGCAAGTCTCTCTTTCATGGTTTTCTCCGAACGGGAACGGGCATACGCCGTCAACCAGCGGAGTCCGAGGGTGACACGTCTCTCGGGACGGACTTCCATCGGGACCTGGTAGTTGGAACCGCCGACACGGCGGGCCTTGACTTCCAGAAGGGGCATGATGTTCTCCATTGCCTGATCAAAGGCTTCGAGAGCATCTTTCCCGGATTTCTCTTTTACGATATCGAAAGCACCATACACAATTTTCTGCGCTACACCCTTCTTGCCGTCCAGCATAATGCTGTTGACCAGGCGGGTCACAAGCTTGGAATTGTAGACAGGATCCGGCAAAACGTCACGTTTTGCGATACGACCTCTTCTTGGCATTTAGCTTCCCTCCTTCATATAATGATATCATCGGTACTCGAAAGCAGAATCTTCCGTTCATGCCCGAATGAGGCGTTCTTTATAAAACACCGCCATACTGCATGAAAAATCGCGGAAATTACTTCTTCTTCGCACCAGCCTTCGGACGTTTGGCTCCGTACTTGGAACGGCTCTGCATACGCTTGTCTACACCCTGGGTATCCAAAGTACCGCGGATGATGTGGTAACGCACACCAGGCAGATCCTTAACACGGCCGCCACGAATCAGTACGACGCTGTGCTCCTGAAGATTGTGACCGATACCCGGAATGTAAGCCGTAACTTCCATCGAGTTGGTCAGACGGACTCTGGCAATTTTACGGAGAGCAGAGTTCGGCTTTTTCGGGGTTGCGGTTCTGATCGCGGTGCAGACACCACGCTTTTGGGGAGAATTCTGATCGATCGCTGTGCGCTTTTTGGAGTTGTAACCCTTCAAAAGAGCCGGCGCGGTGGACTTTTTCTCCAGAACCTCGCGTCCCTTACGGACGAGCTGATTAAAGGTTGGCATAAAGGCACCTCCTTGCAAATAGATTTTTCATACATGCGGGTGATTTCTACGTTTGGACATAGCTATCCCTACACAGTTTATTATTCTATCACCTTCCTACCCCTTTTGTCAAGCGGTTTTTCTTTATTTTCCCCGTTTTCGGTCAAAAATACAAACGGACGGCTCAAAATGCCGTCCGTTTGGGTGTTTAGCCGATTTCCGCGGGCGTTTCGTCCGCTTCTTCTGCCGGTTCTTCGGGTTCGGTTGCCGCCGGAGCTTCCTGCGCCGATTTTTCCTCGGGTTTCGGACTCTGATACGAAGGATCATTCGGATCCGCCGGAACCACTTCCACACTGTTATAGCAAGCCATACCGGTTCCCGCTGGCACCAGCTTACCGATGATGACGTTCTCCTTCAAGCCGATCAGGTGATCTGACTTGCCCTTGATCGCCGCTTCGGTCAGCACACGGGTGGTCTCCTGGAAGGACGCTGCCGACAGGAAGCTGTCCGTTGCCAGAGAAGCCTTGGTGATACCCAGCAGCACCGACTCGTACTGGGCGGGACGCAGCGTGATTTCACCCGCCGCAATGCGCTTCTCGATCTCCTCGTTTGCCGCCGCCAGATCGCCGCGATCCACCAGGGTGTTCTGAAGCAGATTCGTATCTCCCGCATCCGACACGCGCACCTTGCGCATCATCTGACGCACGATGACCTCGATATGCTTATCGTTGATATCAACCGCCTGCACACGGTAGGTCTTCTGAACCTCACCGATCAGGTATTCCTGCACCGCTTCCGGTCCTTTAACCGCCAGGATATCGATCGGGCACGCCGAACCTTCGGTCAGCATATCGCCTGCTTCGATCAGATCGCCCTCATGCACGCGGATGCGCGAGCCGTAGGGAATCATATAATCCTTCTCTTCGGAGCCGTTGAACACGATGACGTGTTTATTCTTCTTGATTTCGTCGATCCGCACCGTACCGTCGATCTCACTGATGATGGCATTCGTCTTCGGACGTCTTGCCTCAAACAGTTCCTCGACACGCGGCAGACCTTGCGTGATATCCTCGGCGTTTGCGATACCGCCCGTATGGAAGGTACGCATCGTCAGCTGAGTACCCGGCTCACCGATCGACTGAGCGGCGATAACACCGACCGCCTCGCCGATTGCCACTGGCTTCTTATTGGCAAGGTTTGCACCATAGCAGCGAGTGCAGACACCGTGACGGCAGGTGCAGGTCATGATCGAACGAATCTTGACGCGCAGTTTGCCGTTGAAGTTGACATCCTCGGTGCTTTCGCCGCGCTGTGCCAGCTCTTTGAGGTATTCTTCCTTCTTGAGCGCCACAATACGGTCGGCGTCCGCCTCGTCCATCATCTTATCGCGGCTGACCGCAACATTGCCCTCGGCATCCTTGACATCGTCCGCCAGGTAACGTCCGATCAGACGCTCCTTGAGCGGCTCGATGACATCCTTGCCGTCCATGATATCGTATACTTCGATTCCGTCATGTGTGCCGCAATCTTCTTCGCGGACAATGACGTCCTGCGAAACATCGACCAGACGGCGGGTCAGGTAACCGGAGTCGGCGGTACGCAGAGCGGTATCCGCCAGACCTTTACGCGCACCACGCGAAGAAATGAAGTATTCCATGATATTCAAGCCTTCACGGTAGTTTGCCTTAATCGGAATTTCAATCGTTTTACCGGAGGTGTTGGCAATCAGTCCGCGCATACCCGCCAACTGACGGATCTGGTTGATACTACCGCGCGCACCGGAGTTTGCCATCATGAAGATCGGGTTGTACTCATCCAGACCGCGGGTCAGGCAATCCGACACTTCATTGGTCGCATCGTTCCAGATCTTGACGACCTGACGCGATTTCTCCTCGGAGGAGATAAGACCTTTGCGGTACTGACGGGTGACGACATCGATTTTCGCGTCGGCAGCTGCCAGAATTTCCGGTTTCTCCGGAGGAATCACCGCGTCGCACACGGCGACGGTGATAGCACTCTTGGTGGAGAATTTATAGCCCTGCGCCTTGACGGCATCCAGCACCTCGGAGGTGACGGCGGTGCCGTGAATCGCAATGCACTTGTCAATGATCTTGCCCAGCTGTTTCTTTCCGACCAGGAAAGAAACCTCCAGATCCAGCACGTGCGCCGGGTCGTCACGATCCACATAGCCCAGATCCTGCGGGATCGGGTTATTGAAGATCAGACGTCCGACCGTGGCGTCGATGATGCGGGTGACCTTCTCGTTGCCGATCGTTTTGGTGACGCGCACCTTGATCGGCGCGTGCAGACCGACCACACCGTCGGAATACGCCATAATGGCTTCGTTATAATCGCGGAACACTTTGCCCGCGCCTTTTTCCTTGGGATTTTCCAGCGTCAGATAGTAGGAACCCAGGATCATATCCTGCGTCGGAATCGCCACCGGCTTTCCGTCGGAGGGTTTCAACAGGTTATTGGCTGCCAGCATGAGGAAGCGGGCTTCCGCCTGTGCCTCTGCGGACAGAGGAAGATGCACTGCCATCTGGTCGCCGTCGAAGTCGGCGTTGAATGCCGTACAAGCCAGCGGATGCAGTTTGATGGCGCGTCCTTCGACCAGCACCGGCTCAAACGCTTGAATACCCAGTCTGTGCAGGGTCGGCGCACGGTTAAGCAGCACGGGGTGATCCTTGATCACAACCTCCAGCGCATCCCAAACTGCGGGATTCTGTCCGCGCTCGACCATTTTGCGCGCACTCTTGATATTATTTGCCACGCCCTTTTCGACCAGGCGCTTCATGACAAACGGCTTGAACAGCTCCAGCGCCATTTCCTTCGGCAGACCGCACTGGAACATTTTCAGCTCCGGTCCGACGACGATAACCGAACGTCCGGAATAGTCCACACGTTTACCCAACAGGTTCTGACGGAAACGTCCCTGCTTGCCCTTCAGCATATCGGACAGGGATTTCAGCGGGCGGTTGTTCGGTCCGGTGACCGGACGTCCGCGGCGGCCGTTATCGATCAGCGCGTCCACGGCTTCCTGAAGCATACGCTTCTCGTTGCGGACGATGATATCCGGTGCGCCCAGTTCCAATAGCTTTTTCAGACGGTTATTGCGGTTGATGACGCGGCGGTACAGATCGTTCAGATCGGAGGTTGCAAAGCGACCGCCGTCCAGCTGCACCATCGGGCGGATATCCGGCGGAATGACCGGCACCACGTCCAGAATCATCCATTCGGGGCGGTTGCCGCTCAGGCGGAACGCCTCGACGACTTCCAGCCGTTTGAGCAGGCGGATGCGCTTATTGCTCTGCGCGTCCTCCAGTTCTTCCTTGATTTCGGTGGAGAGCTTCTCCAGGTCGATCTTGCACAGAAGTTCCTTGATCGCTTCCGCGCCCATCGACGCCTTGAACGCATCGCCGTATTTCTCACGGTAATCGTGATATTCCTTTTCGTTGAGCACCTGTTTCTCTTCCAGTTCGGTATTGCCCGGATCGGTGACAATATAGGAGGAGAAATAGATGACCTTTTCAAGCACGCGTGGGGACAGATCCAAGATCAGTCCCATACGGGTGGGGATTCCTTTGAAATACCAGATATGCGACACCGGAGCTGCCAGCTCGATGTGTCCCATACGCTCGCGGCGAACCTTGGCACGTGTCACTTCCACGCCGCAGCGGTCGCAGATTTTACCCTTATAGCGCAGGCGTTTATACTTGCCGCAATGGCACTCCCAGTCCTTCGTCGGCCCGAAAATGCGTTCGCAGAAAAGACCGTCGCGCTCGGGCTTCAGGGTTCGGTAGTTGATCGTTTCAGGCTTTTTGACTTCGCCGTACGACCACGCCCGGATCTGATCGGGCGATGCGATTCCGATTTTTATGGATTCAAATGTGTTAAATTCCATCAGCGACTCCCTCTTTCTTACTTATCGTCTTCGTCGTCTGCGTCGAACTCGTCATCCATGGAAAACGCGTCGTCACCCTCAAAGGTGTCCTCATCCACGTCCTCGATCTGATAACTGTCGGCAAAGTCGGAGTCCTGCTTGACCTCGGTTCCGTCAAACGCGGCATCGTCGTCATCAACGCCCGATTTACGGATCGGCAGATCATCGTCGTCATCAAAATCCTGCTTGAGGTCAATTTCCTCGTTGTTCTTATCCAGCACGCGCATATCCAGACCCAGCGACTGCAATTCCTTGACCAGCACCTTGAAGGATTCCGGAATGCCCGGCTTCGGAATGTTCTGTCCTTTGACGATGGCTTCGTAGGTCTTGACACGTCCCACCACGTCGTCGGACTTCACCGTCAGGATTTCCTGAAGGGTATACGCCGCGCCGTAGGCTTCCAGTGCCCAGACTTCCATCTCTCCGAAACGCTGTCCGCCGAACTGCGCTTTACCGCCCAGCGGCTGCTGAGTGACCATGCTGTACGGTCCGGTCGAACGGGCGTGAATCTTATCGTCTACCAGGTGATGCAATTTCAGATAGTACATATAGCCGACGGTGACGCGGTTGTCAAACGGCTCGCCGGTACGTCCGTCATAGAGCTGAATCTTGCCGTCAGCATCCAGTCCCGCCGCCTTCAGTCCCGCGGTGATATCCGACTCGTGCGCGCCGTCAAAGACCGGCGTCATAACCTTGATGCCCAAAGCCGCCGCCGCGCGTCCGAGATGCACTTCCAGCACCTGTCCGATATTCATACGGGACGGAACGCCCAACGGGTTGAGCACGATATCCAGCGGTCTGCCGTCCGGCAGGAAAGGCATATCCTCCTGCGGCAGGATGCGCGAAACGACACCCTTATTTCCGTGACGGCCTGCCATCTTATCGCCGACGGAGATCTTTCTCTTCTGCGCGATATAGCAGCGAATGACCATATTTACGCCTGCCGACAGTTCGGAGGAGTTCTCTCTGGTGAACACCTTGACGTCCACAATGATACCGTACGCGCCGTGCGGCACACGCAGGGACGTATCGCGCACCTCGCGCGCTTTTTCGCCGAAGATCGCCCGCAGCAGGCGTTCCTCCGCCGTCAGTTCGGTTTCGCCCTTCGGCGTGACCTTACCGACCAGAATATCGCCGGAGCGCACCTCCGCACCGATGCGGATAATGCCGCGCTCGTCCAGATCCTTCAGTGCATCGTCGCCGACATTCGGGATATCGCGGGTGATTTCCTCCGGTCCGAGTTTGGTATCGCGCGCTTCAATCTCATATTCCTCGATATGAATCGAAGTGAACACGTCATCGCGCACCAGTTTTTCGTTCAGCAGAACGGCATCCTCGTAGTTATAACCTTCCCACGTCATGAAGCCGACCAGCGCATTTTTACCGAGGCTGATCTCGCCGTTGCAGGTACCGGGGCCGTCCGCGATGACCTGACCGACTTCAATCCGCTCGCCGACATCCACGATCGGGCGCTGATTGATGCAGGTTCCCTGGTTGGAACGCATGAATTTGATGATCTTATAGGTATGCAGCTGTCCGTCGTCGCCTTTGATGACCACTTCGTTGGCGTTGACCTTCTCGACCGTACCCGCGTGCTTGGACACCACGGTGACGCCCGAATCCACTGCTGCCTTGTACTCCATACCGGTTCCGACGATCGGGTTGCAGGTCTTCATCAGCGGCACTGCCTGACGCTGCATGTTCGATCCCATCAATGCACGGTTGGTATCGTCGTTTTCCAAGAACGGAATCATTGCCGTTGCCACGGACACCACCATCTTCGGCGAAACGTCCATGAAATGCACTTTTTCGCGCTCGATCTCCAGAATCTGATCCTGATGACGCGCGGTGACACGCGGATTCACAAACCAGCCGTTTTCATCCAGCGGCTCGTTCGCCTGAGCCACGATATAATCATCCTCGACGTCGGCGGTCATATAGACTACTTCGTCCAGCACTTTTTTCTGCTCCTGATCCACGCGGCGGAACGGCGCTTCCACAAAGCCGTACTCGTTGATCCGCGCGAAGGTTGCCAGATACGAAATCAGACCGATGTTCGGACCTTCCGGCGTCTCGATCGGGCACATTCTGCCGTAGTGCGTATAATGCACGTCACGAACCTCGAATCCCGCACGGTCACGCGACAGACCGCCCGGTCCCAGTGCGGACAGACGGCGTTTGTGCGTCAATTCCGCCAAGGGGTTGGTCTGATCCATGAACTGCGACAGCGGAGAAGAACCGAAGAACTCCTTGATCGCCGCCACCACGGGACGGATATTGATCAGTGCCTGCGGGGTGATCGCGTCCATATCCTGCTGCTGCAGGGTCATGCGCTCGCGCACCACGCGCTCCATACGGGTGAAGCCGATACGGAACTGATTTTGCAGCAGCTCGCCCACCGAACGGATACGGCGGTTGCCCAGATGGTCGATATCATCGGTATTGCCGATGCCGTTGTTAAGGTTATTGACATAGTTGATCGACGCGAAAATATCGTCGATGGTGATATGGTTCGGCTGAAGCTCCGCCGCGCGCGCACGGATGGTCTGTTCCAGCTCGTCCTCGGGGGTATTCTCCAGAATCTCGGTCAGCACATTCAGGCGGACTTTTTCGTTGATGCCCAGTGCCTTGAAGTCAATATGCAGTTTTTCCGGCACGAAATCCGAAATTTCCACCATGCCGTTGGAAATGACCTTGATCGCCTTGCCGTCCACATCGACAAACGCCACGCTCACGCCGCGCTTTTCGATCAGCATCGCCTTTTCGCGGGTGACAAGCTCGCCCGCTTCCGCCAAAATTTCTCCCGTAAACGGATCGGCAACCGGCTGTGCCAGCGTATGTCCGCTCAGACGTGCGGAAATGCCCAGCTTCTTATTATATTTATAGCGTCCGACTCTCGACAGGTCATACCGGCGGGTATCGAAGAACAGTCCTTCCAGGTGCTGCTGTGCGCCGTCCACGGTGGGCGGCTCGCCCGGACGCAGCTTTTTGTAGACTTCGATGAGGGCTTCTTCCCGCGTTTTCGCCGGATCCTTTTCCATTGTTTTGATGAGCAGCTCATCATCGCCGAAATAATCCAGAATTTCCTGATCGGTACCCAGTCCGAACGCACGGATCAGCGTCGTCACCGGGAACTTGCGGTTTTTATCGACATGAACATAGAACACGTCCTGGGAATCCGTCTCGTATTCCAACCATGCGCCGCGGTTCGGAATCACCGTAGAGGTGAACAGCTTCTTTCCGGTCTTATCGAACGTGCGGTCATAATACACACCCGGAGAACGCACCAACTGAGACACGATGACACGCTCGGCGCCGTTGATGACAAACGTGCCGCTTTCGGTCATGATCGGGAAATCACCCATGAACACTTCCTGTTCCTTGATTTCTCCCGTTTCCTTATTCAGCAGGCGCACGCGCACGCGCAGTGCTGCGGAATAGGTCGCATCGCGGACCTTGCATTCCTCCACGCTGTATTTCGGAGTGCTGTCAAGGGTGTAATCAATGAAATCCAACACCAGATTTCCGGAAAAATCCGTGATTGCGGCGACGTCGTCGAACACCTCTTTCAACCCTTCATTGAGAAACCACTCATAAGAGTTTTTCTGGATTTCAATGAGGTTTGGCATCCGAAGCACTTCATTGATCTGCGAAAAACTTGCTCTGACATTCTTGCCCAACTGCACCGGCTTGATTTTCAGACCTTTTTCTGCCGCGAGATCCGAAATGTGCTGTGCCTGCTGCTTGATGTCATTTACCATAGGCGCGTTCACTCCATTCTTAAGATTGACAGTTCCAAAAAAGTTGTTCGCATAATCGATATTTTCGGCAAAAACGCTTGCATTTTTGCTATCGATATGGTATACTGTTTTTAGGCTGTGGGTATATATAGCCATTATGATACAGTATAATAGTATATTACAGTGCGGCGCGCTTGTCAAGAGCCTTCGCGCTATTTTTTTATTTTTTTGCGTTTTTTTCTTTACAAACCCCCTTCCGATGTGGTATGATTTCTTATTATAATATAAGGAAGTGACCGTTTGATGGCACATCTCGTGATTCCCGAACATTACCGCCCCGTGCTTTCTCTGTACGACACGCAGAAGGCGATCGGTCTGATCAGCCGTCTGTTTGAAGATATGCTCAGCGGCGCGCTCAATCTGCGCCGTGTGTCCGCCCCGCTGTTCGTTGAAGAAAACAGCGGACTCAACGACGACCTCAACGGTGTGGAGCGCGCCGTCGGCTTTGACATTCCTGACGCGCACAAAAACGCCCAGGTCGTACATTCGCTTGCCAAGTGGAAGCGCCGCGCCCTCGCCGACTACGGCTTTGAGGTCGGCACCGGACTGTACACCAACATGAACGCCATCCGCCGCGACGAGGAGCTGGACAATCTGCACTCCGTCTATGTCGATCAGTGGGACTGGGAAAAAGTAATCCGTGAAGAGGATCGCACCGTCGATTTTCTGAAGGACACTGTGCGGCGCATTGTCGGCGCCATATGCGAAACCGAAAAGACGCTGCGCACCGTGTACCCGCAATTGGTCACCCGTCCCGCCGCGGGAGAAGAAATTACCTTTATCACCACGCAGGAGCTGGAGGATCTTTACCCGACGCTCACGCCGAAGGAACGGGAAAACGCCTTCGTGCGCGAACACAAGACCACCTTTCTCATGCAGATCGGCGGAAAGCTGAAATCGGGACAGCGCCACGACGGCCGCGCCCCCGATTACGACGACTGGTCGCTCAACGGTGACATCCTTTTCTGGAACGAAACGCTCGGACAGGCGTTTGAGGTGTCCTCCATGGGCATCCGCGTCAGTCCCGAATCGCTCGACCGACAGCTGACGCTTGCGGGCTGCGACAGCCGCAGAGAGCTGCCGTTTCACCGCGATCTGCTGGCGGGAAAACTGCCGTACACGATCGGCGGCGGCATCGGGCAGTCGCGTCTGTGTATGCTGCTGCTCGGCTCGGCACACATCGGCGAGGTGCAGTCCTCGGTCTGGGACGATCATACCCGAAGCGCCTGCAAAGAAGCAGGAATTCCGATTCTGTAAACATACAAAATACCGACCGCGCCGCGCCCGAAATCGGGCGCGGCTTTGTTCTTAAATTATCCTTAAAAAATGGGCAAGCGTCTTGAATTCCGACGAAAAAAAGGCTATACTATCCTTAGAAAAAATACAGGAAGGAGAATCCCTTATATGTTGAATTTTGTTCACGACATTCCCACCAAGCTCTATTTCGGAAAAGGTCAGATCGAACATCTGACGGAAGCCCTCAAGCCCTTCGGCAAGCGCGTGCTGCTGACCTACGGCGGCGGGTCGATCAAAAAAACAGGGCTGTACGACACCGTGACCGATCTGCTGAAAAAAGACGGGTTTGAGGTGACCGAATGCGGCGGCATTGAGCCCAATCCGCGCATCGAATCCGTGGAAAAGGGCGTGAAGCTCTGCAAGGAACACCACATCGACGTGATTCTCGCCGTCGGCGGCGGAAGCACGATCGACTGCTCCAAAGCCATTGCCACGGGCGTGTTCTACGACGGCGACCTGTGGGAAATGGTACGCACCGCGCACATCCGCCGCGCGCTGCCGCTGGTGGCGGTGCTGACGCTGAGCGCGACCGGCTCGGAGTTTGACGCGGGCGCGGTCATCAGCAATCTGTCCACCCACGAAAAGCTCGGCGGAATGTACACCTTCCCGTCGGTTTCGATCTGCGATCCGACCTACACCTTCACCGTTTCTCCGCGGCAGACGGCGGCGGGCGCAGCGGACATCATGAGCCACATTTTTGAAGGGTATTTCTCCCGCACCGAGGACAGCAATCTGTCCGACGGCATTGCCGAGACAGTGCTTCGCAGTGTGATTAAAAACCTGCCGATTGCGCTGAAAAAGCCCGACGATTACAGCGCACGCGCCAACCTCATGGCGGCATCCTCGATTGCCTGCTCCGGCGTACCCGAATACGGCAAGGCGGGCACAGGCTGGCCGTGCCACGCGATGGAACATGAGCTGTCCGCCTATTACGACATCACCCACGGTGTCGGACTGGCAATTCTCACCCCGCGGTGGATGCGCCACATCCTGAAAAAAGACCCGTCCTGCGCTTGGCGCTTCGTGCGTTTCGCGAAAAACGTGTGGGGCTTGCAGGGAACCGACGAAGAGCTTGCCGCGGCGGGCATCGACGCACTGGAAGCCTTCTTTAAGGACGCGGGAATCCCGATGACGCTGACGGAGCTTTCGATCGGCGACGAGCATTTCCGCGAAATGGCGGCACACGCCAACCCCGGCGGCTATCTCAAGGATTCCGTCGTTCCTCTGACCAACGAGGACATTGTGGAAATCTACAAAGCTTGCCTGTAACTGAAAAACAGCACGCGCCCCGAAAGAGGAAACTCTTTCGGGGCGCGTGCTGTTTTTCAGAGATAGTCCCGCATATCGACCGACAGCTTTTCTTCCAGCTTGATCAGCCGTTTGGTAATATCCTTGGTGCGTTCGCTTGCCGCCGCATACTGATTCAGGTAGCGCGAAAGCGATTTGACGCCCATATTGCTGCCGTCGGTGAGCAGATCGGCAATCGTCTGATCCGACTCGTTCATTTTCAGCTTCATATTGGTTTTCATCCACGACATTCCCTTTGCCATCGGGTTTGGCTCCTTGCCTTCGTCGCCGTATTCGTCCAGCATTTCGCCGATTTCGGCTTGCAGCTTTTCGTGTTCGCGGCGGCAGGCATCCAGATGCTGACGGAAATCGTCGGCAGAAACGTATTCCATCACGTCGTCAATGGCGGAAACACCCATTTTGATGCCGGCATCGCACTCGCGCAGAAGCCGCACGGTATCTTTTTCAATCATAAACAAACCTCCTGTCTGCTGACAGGATGCCCGATTTTTCAGAAATTAAACTTCAATTTCAGATAAATTGTGCCGGTGGACGGGTAGCGGTACACCGTGTAATTCACCGAACGGCACGCCGCCGTTTGGCACCAGTCGTCGATCACCTGCGGCAGCCGTTTGTCCAGTGCCTCCCACGCGGTCAGCGATTGCAGCGAAAGGTGGTCGGCGTTTTCGCTTTCTGCCTCGTCCAAAAGACGGCGAAGCAGCGCTTCGCCTTCCTCGGCGGTGGTGTACCATGCGTTCATCCGCACATGGTAATTGTCCTTGACGCTGTCGGTCTGCGGCAGGTCGCCGAAAGCGGTGCAAGCGTCCCAGAGCGTGTAGTCGCGGCGCTTGAAATCGGAAGGGAGATTGACCGAACCGTAGGCAATCGGGAATTTTTCTCCGTCGTCGTAATAGTCGTCGTGCGTGATGTCCACATCGTACCACTCGCCGCCGATCTGCACGGCGTTCCACGAATGAGGGTCGCCGTCTGCATTGTTTGCCATGATACAGAAAGCGGGAATGTTCAGCTTTCTCATCGCCCACAGGAACGTGCGCGCAATACCCTCACAGCGCGCCGTTTTTGCGATCAGAAGCCCGTAGGCGTTGTTGCAGTTGGCGGCTTTGGCGTGGTAGGTATAACGGCTGATCAATTCCCGGTAGACCAGACATTCCGCTTCAAAATCGCTCATTCCCCGCGCCGCACCGCAAATTTCGTCGAGCGCGCGCTCGGTTTCGGCATAGTAGTTTTTATACACTTTTTTCGACATCCGATAACTCGGAATCACGCTGGTCACCAGTCCCTCGTCGTTGCGCGTCAAGCCCCAGCCCATTTCCGAATCGTACTGAATCAGTTCGGGGCAGTCGTAGTCGAGATAGGTCAGCAGCTGATCCACGTCCTCCTCGGCGAGCGGCGTTGTGAGCAGGCACTGCACCTCAAAATTTTGGCACGCTTCATACAGCACACACAGGTTTCTCAGCATCTCGCCGCGCAGCTGTCGGATGTAGAAACGCTGTTCAAGATCGGGAAATACCCGCTCGGCAAGCGCACGGATTTCCTCCTCGGAAAGTGAGGATTCCTCGGCAGAGGACACCGCTTCCGCAGAGATTTCCCGCGAAGAAGGCGCAAACGACGAGACGTCCTGCGCCACAGTGCAGGACGCCAGAAAAAGACAGCAAAAAATCAGCCACAGTTTTTTCATTCCTGTCACTCCGCTTTCGGCAGACTCCAGTGAAAATGCGCCGCCAGCACGCGCAGTATGATCACCGCCGCCAATCCGACCAGCATGGCGATACTGCTCCCGCACGGTTTCCACAGCACGGCGCACAGCCATGCACCGATGAGCGACGCGCAGGCATAGAAGTGCTTCACGAAAATGTACGGTGTATTCTGCGCCAGCACATCCCGCAGCACGCCGCCGCCCACACCCGTCACCACGCCGACAAACACCGCCAGAAAGCGGTTGCAGTCGAAAACGGCGGCAAACGCCGCCTGCACGCCGATGACCGTGAACACCCCCAGACCGATCGCGTCCATCCAGAACATAAAGCGGTCGTACACGGCGGTGTGCCGCGTCAATACGCGCCGCACGGCGGGCAAAAAGGTCAGCACCGAAACGGCGGTGGCAATCAGGCAATAAATCGGGTCGCGAAACGTCACAGGCGGAGTGACGCCGATCAGCGTATCGCGGATGACCCCGCCGCCGACCGCCGTACAAATGCCCAGCACAATGACCCCCAGCAAATCCATTTTTTTCTGAATGGCAACCATCGCGCCCGACGAAGCAAACGCCACGGTGCCGAACACCTCCAGAATAAAGACAATGATCGAATACATTCCGATTCCCCCCGATGGATTCTGTGAAAAAGTATAGCACAGTTGCCGAAAAGTTGCAATATTTTTCAAATTAGGCACGAAAACATAAAAATTTTTTAAAAAAGCTGTAGCAATTTCATTTTTTCATCGTCTATATATATAGAAAGCAATAACAAGTGTGTTTTTTTAAATTTAGCTAAGAAATCAAAAAGGAAAGGAAATTTGCGGTGAAAAAATCTTTGAAAATCCCTGCGGCAATCCTTGCCGTTCTCTGTGCGCTTGCGGGTTGCAAAGACCCGTCCGTATCCTTCGAATCGGCAACATCGGATGTTTCCTCCGAAATAACTTCCAAGGAGAAGTGACCATGAAAAAAGTGCTTTGTGTGCTGATTGCGCTGATGCTGACGGTCTGTTTGTCGCCTTCGGCGTTCGCCGATGACTTTCCGCAGGAGCCTACCCTGCCGGACGACCTTTTTTCGGACGACTGGTTTTTTCCCCCGTATGATTTTGATTTCGACATGACCGCCTCCGAAGAAGAGCCGAACAACGATCCGAAGCGTATCATCGACGACCGAGAGCTGGAAAAATACGGAATGTCGCAGCTGGCGCGGGAATCCTATTCGACGGATGATACTTACGTCTCCGAATCCCGAATTGACGGAATTCTTGCCGAAATGGAAAAGGACGGCACCGCCGCCATACTGGAAAGCTACGGTCTTACCCCTGACATAAGCACGCTTATGCCGCTTTATTACTGCGACATTACCGTCTATGCCGAAAGAGATGAGATTGAATGTGTCCCGTTCATCATGAACGGGAAACCAATGTATATCTGCGATGTCCTGGACGAAGAGGGGCATTTCGCGGGTGTGGCTGAATTCAACACAGCCTATGTCCGCACCTATATGCCGAGCAGAGACCGAAACCAATCCGTCGATTTTGTCCGCGTCATCGACCGCGTCCTCCCGCAGACAGACAAGGATATTGACCTGCCGGCAGCCGAAGCCAAAATCATGCGCACGGACGGGGTAGGGTATGTGTTTTATGTAAAATGCAAAACCGGCACATTTTTGATTTCAACCGGCTTCAATGAGGAAAACAGCGAGCTTTTCACCCCCGAAAACGGCGGCGTGATCGAGCCGGGCGGCAAGCTGAGGAAAGTTGCCGAAGAACAGTTGGAGATCGCCCGTGCCGCTTCCCGCGCCCGTGCGGCGGCGCGCATAGCAGCCTCTCCGCGCCTTCAGGCAGAAGAAAGGTACCGACATTTTCAGCTGGTTCTCATCATCCTCGCGATTTTAACGAGCTTATGGGCAGTTGACGGGATCATTCAGCTGAAACTTGACGATGAAAAAGAACGGCGTAAGAAATGGCATTATAATTAACACGGTTTCTGTACGTACAGCTCCGATAAATGCAGCAACAAACAATTTTGAGCAGTATTCGGAATCACTTGTAAATCTACGCTATATATTGCGTCATAAGTAATTTGTTCTCCCCCCCCAAAAAAGAAAGGAGGTAATTTTTGGGGGGCAATGCTTGGGGGAAATGCTTTGATGATAAAAAACAAAAGGAGAATGTTTGATGAAAAAACATTTCTTGATTCTTGCCGTTTGCGCCGTGGTTCTCAGCGCGGCAATGACGGGCTGCGGAGAGCAGGCGGAGGTCTCCTCGCAAGCGCCCTCTTCCGGTGTCTCTTCGGAAAGTGAACAATCAAAGGTTTCCGCGCAGCCGTCTTCTTCCGATGTTTCTTCGGAAAATGACCAATCAAAGGCGGCGGATGTGTCGAAAATCAAAGGCACCGTGGTGACCAACAACGATGCGGCGGCGAAGGATGACCGCCTGTATATCCCCACAACCGGCAAAAAAGTCCTGGGTACACAGGACACGCTGACCCGGTGGCAGAATCTTTTTGCAGGTGATGGCTTCGCGTCCGAAATCGGAGAACTGGTGCTGCAATGCAGTCCCTTCGACGAATTAAAGGGACGCACACTCACGGAAGAGGAAATCCGCACTATCTTCGACCTGCTGAGCAATATGTCCCCTGCGGTACTTGAAAAGTCGGAGAATCCTTCCACCGGAGGCGCTGTCAACGTTGCCGCCTTTGATAAAGACGGCAACTGCCTGTGGCGGGTAGGCTTTATGGGCACGATCAGGATACAGTTTAAAGACGAACCGGAATACTACTTGTTCGGAGCGGATAAAGAGGACACCGAAAATGCGCTTCGCGAAATTGTCGAGAAAAATAAATAAAACGGCAACTCGTCGGGCAGCCCTTTAAAAAGGGCTGCCCGACGGGTTATTTTCGGCAAGCGGTCTGTCTTCCTATGGGAGTCTGTGTTTTCACCCGCTCCGCTTTTCCTCTGTGCCGCAAAGAAGGCAACCGCAGAATCTGAGTTTTCGAAACCCAAAATCCGCACACTTTTCTTCCGCGGCGGTGCATCACCGTAAGCGTGACGGAAGGAGCCCGCGAGAGTGAAAAGTAGCAGAAAGCTGCGGTTTTGCCTGTCTGCGGATTCTGAATTCGATTTTTGTTTCATACTTTCGGTGATAACTTCAAGTTAGAAAAAAATGTCGGTCGTGTATTTTCTCCAAAACCGAAAGCAGCAAAAAACGAAAGTCGCGCAGGCTCCTTCAGTCGCTTCGCGACAGCTCCCTCTCAGAGGGAGCCTTTGTTCGTGCGTGTTTTTTCTTTGCACAAAAAGGAAATTTCTGCAAATATTCAGAAAATATCAAAAGCGATTTTCCGAGTCGTTCAGAATGGATTTCCGCACGGATTCGGTGCTTTCCAAACAATCCCTCAGGCGCTCCGCGCCAGCCGCCCTTACCGCAAAGGAGCCATGAGTTGGTGCGTTTTTTGCCTTTGTGCCACAGAAAAAGCAAAGACAAAATCCGAGTTTTCACAGTTTTCAACACCGAAAGTTTGCACTTTTAAAACAAAAGATTTTCGCCGCAGTTTCTTTTTCGCACTGCGGTCGGACACCGATAGGCTGCCCTCTTTTTAAGAGGGGAGCTGTCGCCGTAGGCGACTGAGGGGTGTTGGGGGTGGGAAGGGATGAGACTTTATGCTGTGCAGCTGTGAGTGAATTTTTGTGCGGATTCGGCAGGAAGAAAATCTGCGGCAGTGCAGCGCGTCAACCGTTGCCTTCCTCCGGGAGGAAGGTGGCACGCGTAAGCGTGACGGAAGGAGCCCGCGGAACTTCAAATCAGCAGAAAGCAGAGGTTTTTTCGGCGTTTGAACAGCAATCCCTCAGGCGCTGTGCGCCGGATGCTCTTGCCGCCAAGGAAAACGAAAATTTGTGACGTTTTTTAAAATTTTTATGAAACCCGTTGACAGAAGGAAAATTTTCAGGTATACTTTTCTTGAGTTAGCATATGCTAACTCAAGAAAGAGAGGAATCTATGAGCGTTGTAATCGTCGGCGGAAACGAGTGCATGGAGCGGCAATACAAAGATTTGTGCGCAATGTACGACTGCAAAGCCAAAGTCTATACCAAAAAACTCAAGAGCATCGGCGCGCCCGATCTGCTGGTATTATTCACCGGCACAATGTCGCACAAAATGCTGCGGTCAGTGTTGGAAGAAACACGGGGGCAGAACCTGCGCATTGCCCGCAGTCATCAAAGCTCCATGGCGGCATTGCGCGGAATTCTGGACGCCCACGCGGGAGGTGGCGTCAGTGTCTGAAATCCCGAGCATCTGTCAGTGTTCTCCGGTGAACTGTACCGGCACGAGGTCGCACAAAATGCGGGGACAAATCCTGCGCACTGCCCGCAGTCACCGAATCCCCATGGCAACATTGCACGTCAATGCTCACGCGGGAGGTGAGGACAATGTCTGAAGAACTGGTCATCCGCCAATGCTCCCCGACGATGGCGGGAATCAAAAGCGGAAATCTGTTCACCTGTCCCGCACAGAGCAGAGCGGAGTTGACGACGTGTCTGCGGGAGTGGAACAAGCGCCTGCTGCCGCGCGGCGTGAAGATTCTCCCGCTCAAATTCACGGAAAACCGCGCACTGATTTATATGTACCGTCCGCACCGTCTGCAAAAGGACTGGCAAAGCGAACAGGCTCAGGCAATTCTGCGGGAACGGCAGTATCCGACCGAACACGTGGAAAAGTGCGTGCGGGAGCTGATTTCCCGTCTCAATACCCGCGCAAATTTTCCCCATGAGATCGGGCTTTTTCTGGGATACCCGCCCGAGGACGTCCGCGGGTTCATCCAATCCAAAGCCCAAGGTGCCAAATGTGTGGGTACCTGGAAGGTGTACGGAGACGAAGAAACCGCACGGCGGCAGTTCGCGCTGTACGAAAAATGCACGGGAATCTACCAGGGCATCTACCGCCGCGGCGGGTTGTCCGACAAGCTGATCGTGCGGGAACGGTAAGATTGCGTTGAATTTCCCCTTTGCCCATGGTACAATGGAATTGTTCCGAGAAAAGGCATGGGGAAATGATGATGAAAAAGATTTTCGCGACTCTTTCGGCGATTTTCTTGCTTTTGTGCAGCTGCGGCGACACGGCGGGATCTTTTTCGGTCACGGGCAGTGTTCGGTCAAAAGTAAGGCAAGGTCAAGAACAGCAAATGCTCGGTCTGAAATAGCCGCGCCGCGCCCCCGCAAAGCGGGGGCGCGGATTTTTCATTTCGGGCGTTTGCAAAATCACCGTGACACGGGTACACATCAGCACTTTTGAAAACAAACAGAGAGGGCGCGGCGAAGCCGCGCCCCCGTTGTCCACACACCCGAAGGCTGCCGTTTGCATAGAATGATCCGAGGAAACTATCCTCGGAAACGGAGACAAGAATATGGCAACCTTTACCAATCAGGCAACGCTTTCCTACAACGGCGGCGTTACCAATTCCAATATTGTAACCGGCGAGCTGGTGGAAGTTCTTTCCGCCGTCAAGACCGCCGTCACCGACACCTACACCCCCGAAGACACCGTCACTTACCTCATTCACATTGTCAACACCGGCACCGTTCCTTACACGGGACTGACACTCACCGATGACCTCGGCGCGTATCTGCTCGGCGAGGATAAACTGGTTCCGCTGACGTATGAAGACGGCAGTGTCAAGGTATTTGTCAACGGCGTGCTGCAAGCGGCACCCACGGTGATTTCCGCCGTTCCGCTTATCATTGACGGCATCACCGTCCCCGCCGGCGGCATCACTGAAGTGGCATACGCAGCGGCAATCAACCGTTACGCCCCGCTGGCGACGGGCGGCACGATCGTGAACACCGCCACGATTTCCGGCGCGAGACTCACCACCCCGTTGACCGTCACCGAGACCATAACGGTCGCCGAAGCGGCACGGCTGAGCATTTCCAAAGAAATTTCCCCGACCACCGTCAGCGAAAACGCGCGGCTGACCTACACGTTCCGAATCCGGAACTACGGCAACACGGCGGCAACGGAGGTAGACAACGCGGTGATTTCCGATACCTTCGATCCGCGGCTGAGCGATCTGACCGTCACCTATAACGGCACGCCGTGGACGGCGGGCACGGATTACGTCTACGACGCAGAAACCGGTATCTTTACCAGCGTCGCGGGTCGTGTCACCGTGGGCGCGGCGACTTTCGCAACAGATCCCGTCAGCGGTGCTGTGGCCGTTACCCCCGGCGTCGGCACACTGATTGTCAGCGGTATCGTTTAATTTTTCCGCGGCAAAGGGCAATGCCCTTTGCCGCGTTTTCTTTTTTGCACAAAAAGTTGCGGAAATTGCCTTGCTTTTTCCCGATTTGCTCGGTATAATGGAAGAAAAAAGCCCAAGGAGCTGACAATATGAAATTCTACCGTTTTGACGAATCACCGCTGAAGCTGTACGGCGTTCCGCTGTACGACCGCGAAAAACTGTGGCAGCGTCTTCCCGATGAAACACTCAAGGATGTGTCCAATCTGACCAACCTCGCCCGCCGCTGCCCCGGCGCGCGTGTCTGCCTGCGCACCGATTCGCCCGAAATCGCCGTGAAATATACATTTGAGACCTTTTCGGTGGACATCGGTATGTCCATTTACGCCTGCCAGTCCGCCCACGTGCTGGTCGGCGACCGCCGCAAACCGTATTTTGCGGGACTGATCGGACCGAAAAGCTACAACGAAAAAACCGTGGACGGCTCGGTGAAGAAAAAAGCCGAAATGGAGGACGTGACCATCTTCCTGCCGCGCAACGAGCGCATCTGCGACATTGAAATCGGCGTGGCGGACGACGCACGCGTCGAAGCGCCCACCCCGTATGACGGAAAGCCGATCGTGTATTACGGCTCCTCCATCACCGAAGGCGGCTGCTGCTGCAATCCGTTCAACGTCTACAACGCCGCCATCTCCAACCATCTGAACATGGACTACGTCAACCTCGGTTTCTCCGGAAGCGCCAAGGGCGAGCTGGTGATCGCCGATTTCATCAACACGCTGGACATGAGCGCGTTTGTGTATGACTATGACAACAATTCCCCGACTGCGGACACGCTGCGCGCGACCCACGAGCCGTTTTTCCGTCGGATTCGTGAAAAGCACCCCGATCTTCCCATTCTGATGATGAGTATGCCGCGCGAAATTTACGATCCCGAATTTCTTGAGCGGCGCGACATCATCCGCGAGACCTACGACCGCGCCGTGGCGGTGGGCGACAAGCATGTCGCGTTCATCGACGGATTCACTTTCTTCGGCGACACCGACCGTCATACCTGCATGGTGGACGGCACGCACCCGAACGATCTCGGATTTTACCGCATGACGCAGGCGGTCGAGCCTGTTCTGCGCAAGCTGCTGAATCTGTAATTCTTTGCAAATACCGCAAAACCGCCCCGCGCCCGCCGATCGGCGGGCGCGGGGCGGTTTTCTGTGGGTTCTTTTTATTCTACCGACTTAAGCGAATCTGCCATATCCACCGCCGTCAGCTTGCGGCGCATGAACAAATCCACAGCAATGGCGAACACAAAGGTCAGCACCATCGCATACGCATAGGTCTGCGGCGCGACATGGACGCGGAAGGTGACCATATCAATGCGGATACAGCTCATGACAAAGCGGTGCAGCCAAAGTCCCATCGGAATACCGCACAACGCGCCGAGCGCGGTCAGCACGATATTTTCGCGGAACACATACGCTGCCGTTTCGCCCCGGTGAAAACCGAGGACCTTCAGCGTGGCGATTTCGCGTTTGCGCTCGATAATGTTGATATTGATCAGATTATAAAGCACGACAAACGCCAGTGCCGCGGCGCAGACCAGCACCATCAGCACGATGTAATCAAGGCTCTTGAGCATACTGCTCACACGGCTTTTCAGCTCTGCCGACAGCGACACGTTCACCACGTCATCGTTCTGCATCCAGCCTGCCGCCGCCGTATACGGATCGTCGGACGCATTCAGCACGACAAACGCCGTTTTTTTGAGCGGTTCGCCGAAGCCCTGCGTATAGGTCTCGTCGCAGATATAGGCGTAGTTGTAAAAATAGTTGTCTGCCGTGGCAATAAGCCGCACCTGCACGGATTTTCCGTCCTCATCGCGCAGAGTCAGCACATCGCCCACCGACACACCGACCGTTTCCGCGAGCTTTTTCGTGAGAATCACTTCGCCCGCCTTCGGATAGGCAAGCGGCGTGCTGCCGTCGTGCAGATTCACAAAGCCGTCCACATTTTCCGCCGCGCTGATGAGCGTGGCGTTTTTGGTTTTCTCTCCCACGACGTCGATGCCGCCGGAGTAGACCGCGAGCGACTTTTCGCCCATCGAAAGCGACGATGAAATCGGTTCGTCAAAGGTGACGGCGGCGTCATAGAGCATGATTCCGCCGAACTGATCGGAGGCGATATTGCCGATCGAATCGCGGATGCCGAAGCCCGTGATCAGCAGCGCCGTACAGCCGCCTACACCGAGAATCATCGCGCCCATGCGCTTTTTGTCGCGGAAAATGTTGCGCGCGCTGACCTTGGCAAGAAAGCCCATATGCTTCCAGAGCGGACGGATGCGTTCCAGCAGAATCCGTTTTCCCGCCGCAGGCGCTTTCGGACGGAGAAGCCCTGCGGGCTTTTCTGCCAGCTGCGCGCGACAGCACAGCCAGGTCGTTCCCACGGAGCAGAGCAGTGCCGCCGCCGCGGCAATGAACGCAAGGGGAACGGAAAAAATGTAGGTGATCGGTCGGTGAATCGAATACATGATTTCATAGACCTTCCAGATCACCATCGGCATCAGCTTCGTGCCGAGGAAGAATCCCGCCGCCGCGCCGAGCAGGGCGGCAGAGCCGGAATAGGTCGTATACCCGCTGATAATCGCGGATTTTGAATAGCCCAACGCCTTGAGCAGTCCCGTGCGGGTGCGGTCGTCCTCGACCATACGCGTCATGGTTGCTGCGCACACCAGCGCCGCGACCAGAAAGAAGAACACGGGGAACACCCGCGACACGCCTTCCACAATGGAAGCGTCGTTTTCAAAGCAGACGTAACCGACGTTCGTGTCGCGTCCGAGCACATAGGTGGTCGGTTCCTTGAGCTTTGCGCGTTCCTCCTCGCCGTCGGCAAGGGCGGCTTTCGCGTCGTCCAGTTCCTGCCGTGCGTCGGCAAGCTCTTTTTCGGCATCGGCGCGTTGGGTTTGATAGTCGTTTTTCGCCGTTTCAAAATCGGCAAGATTTTTGCGGTACTCCTGCGCCCCGCGATCGTACTCGTCCTGCGCCTCCTTGAGGGTGACGGCATTTTTTTCGATTTCCTCGTCCGCCGCATCCAACAACGCATAAGAAGAGTCCACGGTTTTGCGCGCTTCGGTCAGCAGTTTTTCCATGGCTTGCAGTTCGGGCGTCAGCGGCACATCGCTCCCCGCGGGAAGTCCCATCGCCGCTGCAATCGCGTCCTTTGCCGCTTGGAAAGCGGCTTCGTTTTTTTTCAGCTCGCTGTCGGAGCGGTTGAGTGCGACGCGGTTGTCAAACCACTCCTGCCGCGCGTCGTACAATGCGTTCCAGCCGTTGTCAAGTTCCTTTTTGGCATCGGTCAGTTGCTTCTTCGCATCGAAGAGCTTTTCTTCGGCATCGGCAAGCTCTTTTTCGGCATCGGCAAAGCCCTGTTGTGCCTCCGCCTCTTTATCGGCATAAGTCGTTTCCCCGTCCGCCAGCTCCTGTCGGGCGTCGGCAAGCTTTTCGTCCGCTTCTTCGGCAAGCGACTCGTAACGCAGGGTTCCGCGCTCGGTCAGCAGTGCCGTCACCGACGGTTCCGCCGAATCGACCAATGTCTGATAGGCATCCGAATACAAAAACGCGTCGTCGGAAAGTTTAAGGTACATTTCCGTGTAAATCTCCGTAAAACTGTCGGAAAAGCCGTCCCGCGTCAGGCACAGAAAGCCCGCCACCGAACCGCTCCCGCGGGAGGTTGTGCCGCGCTCGTAGTTGAGATACAGCACGCTGTCCGCCACGCCGACGAGCGTGTAATTCTTATACCGCAGATTTTCTTCCTCCACCGTCAGCACCTCGCCGATCCGATCTGCAGAGAAAAACCGTGCGTCGCCGATCACTTCGTCACCCTTTTCGGGCATCCTGCCCGCGCGCAGCTGCACCCCGTTGACCCCGTCGGTCAGAAGCAGGGCGTGCAGCACGGACTCTCTGTCCGCCGTGCGAATCTCCACATCGCAGGAAAAGCTCCCCGCAGCGCGGGAAACCCCCGGCAGGCGGGAAAACGCCTCCACGTCCTCTTCGGTGAAGCCCAGCGTGGACAACAGGCGAAAGTCAAACAATTTCAGCTCCTGCACATAGGCATTTCCCGTCGTGAGCATCGCCTGCTTGCAGCTTTTGAGTCCCGCAAAGAACCCCACGCCCAGTCCCACAATCGCCAGAATGGCAAAAAATCGCCCCAGACTGTCGCGGATGGTACGGCGGTTCTTCTTGTGCAAGGCGCTTTTTTTCATTACCACTCAATCTCCTCCACCGGCATGGTGCGTTCGTTGATTTCCTCCGAGACGACCGTCCCGTTTTTCACGCGGATCACCCGATCCGCCATCCCGCACAGCGCGGAATTGTGGGTGATGATGACCACGGTCATGCCCGTGCGTCTGCCGGTGTCCTGCAACAGCTTGAGAATCGCCTTGCCGGTATTATAGTCCAGCGCGCCCGTCGGCTCGTCGCACAAAAGCAGTTTCGGATTCTTGGCAAGAGCGCGCGCAATCGCCACCCGCTGCTGCTCGCCGCCCGAAAGCTGGGCGGGGAAATTGCCCTTACGTTCGGAAAGCCCCACCTCGTCCAGCACCTTCGACGGATCCAGCGGTTCGCGGCTGACCTGTGTTGCCAGCTCCACATTTTCCAGCGCCGTGAGGTTGCCGATCAAATTGTAAAACTGGAACACAAAGCCGATGTCATAGCGGCGGTAATCGGTCATGCGGCGCTCGTTGTAGGCGGAGATTTCCTCTCCGTCCAGAAACACCTTTCCCTCCGTCAGCGTGTCCATGCCGCCCAAAATGTTCAGCAGCGTGGTTTTTCCCGCGCCCGATGCGCCCACGATCACGCAGATTTCTCCCTTTTCGATTCCAAACGACACGTCGTGCAGCGCCCGAATGGAGACCTCGCCCATCGGGTAGACCTTGCCGACATTTTCAAAGCTTACGAACGGTTTCATGGCACACTCTCCTTTATATATTCAAGTATACTGCCATTTTGTGAAATCTTTGTGAACATTTGTCAAAAAGCCTCTTGTCCGCACACAAAAGATATGATATACTGAAGGTACGGCAGTGCCGAATATGTGTTTGAGGTGATTTTATGACCGATTTCGAAAGACAGGAAATGGCTACTCTCCCGCCCAAATACCGCCCGCTGAACGCGTGGGAATATTTTGGGTACACGCTTTTGTTCTCGATTCCGATTGTCGGATTCATCTGCATGATTGTTTTCGCATTCAACGATTCCAACATCAACCGCCGCAGCTTCGCCCGCAGTTATTTCTGCTCTCTGCTGCTCGTGGCGATTTTCGCGGGAATCGCCTTGGCAACCGGACTTCTTGGTTCGCTCATGGCGTTCGGTAGCCTGTATTGATCTCACGTCTTACGGATACGGCGCGAAGGGGTTTCCCCTTCGCGCCGTTTTTTCGGTATAAAAATCCGGGT
>ERZ808245.345-NODE-345-length-25070-cov-3.106656_pt1 | contig 25070 bp, 20 predicted proteins | sample MGYA00521243_ERZ808245 | MGnify/ENA primary metagenome ERZ808245 (study PRJEB31516, sample SAMN03275576) | gut metagenome | biome: mammalia-associated habitat; material: feces | host: Papio cynocephalus | place: Kenya | collected 2012-07-07 ... | reverse complement strand
AAGCGCCGCCTGAACGGCTCCGGGACCCGATACGCCGACATGCGCCACGCAGTCCGGCTCGCCGACGCCGTGAAAAGCGCCCGCCATAAACGGGTTATCCTCAACCGCGTTGCAAAAGACCACAAGCTTAGCGCAGCCTATGCATTCGCGGTCGGCGGTTTTTTCCGCGGTCTTACGAACGATCTGCCCCATAAGCTTTACCGCGTCCATATTAATTCCCGATTTTGTTGAGCCTATATTTACCGATGAGCATATGTTCTCGGTTTCGCTCAGAGCCTCCGGAATCGACCTTATAAGCGCCTCGTCCCCGGCGGAAAAGCCCTTGTGTACCAGTGCCGAATACCCGCCAATAAAGTTAACGCCGGTTGAATCCGCGGCGCGCTGAAGTGTTTTTGCGTACATAACGGGGTCGCCGCCCGCCGCCGCAAGCAGGGCGATAGGCGTTACCGAAATGCGCTTGTTTATAATCGGTATACCGTACTGCCGCTCAATATCCTCCCCTGTTTTAACAAGATTGCCCGCAAGACGGGTTATTTTGTCATAGACCTTGTCGCAGGAACGTTTTATATCCTCATCGGCGCAGTCCAGCAGAGAGATACCCATTGTTATGGTGCGTATGTCAAGATTTTCTTCGGAAATCATATTAATGGTTTCCATTATGTCGTTAATGTTAAGCATAAAACCGCGCCCCCTTATATGCGGTGCATTGAATTGAAAATATCCTCGTGCATAACGCGTATATCAAGGCCTCTGCCTACCCCGACAGCCTTTATTTTATCCGCGTATTCGTTGAACGTGCAGTTAAGACCGCTTATTTCGGTAAGCATTACCATAACGAACATATCCTGCAATACCGACTGCGTTATATCCACAATATTAGCCCCGCACTCCGCGCAAACGGCGCTTACGGCGGCAATAATTCCCACGGCATCCTTACCTATAACGGATACTACTGTTTTCATATGCATTTCCCCTTTGTTTTATGAGCACGGTTTAATACCTGTGTTATTGTAACACAAGTTTCGGCATTTTTCAATTGCAAGCGGGGCGATTTTAAACATTTTTCGGGGTTTTCTTGACAAAACGGCGCTTCAGTGTTATAATTTCCTTGCAATTCGGGAGCTTGATGAAACTCAGGCTGAGAGGGAATCCGCTTTTATGCTATGATTCCGACCTGTGACCTGATACGGATAATGCCGTCGTAGGGATATACTTTGTAAGTATTACCGCAGATGTGTTACCGTCTGCGGTTTTTTATTCGCCGGGAAATTGCAAAAAAACAAAGGAGTATTAAAAAATGGAAACAACAAAAAAACCTGTCTACAAATTGACACTCTGCGCCGTATTTATCGCGCTGGGAACGGTGCTCAGCCTTATCACCGTGTTTAAAATGCCGCTCGGCGGTTCGGTAACCCTGCTTTCAATGCTGCCCATTGTTATGATATCGGTAATGTTCGGGCTTAAATGGGGCTTCGGCGCGGCGTTTGTTTACTCGCTGGCACAGCTGGCTCTGGGCTTGCCCGAAATTCTCACTTGGGGACTCACCCCCGTAATGCTTGCGGGAACAATTGCGTTCGATTACATAATTGCGTTCACCGTTCTCGGAATAGCGGGAATATTTGCAAAGAAAGGATATGCCGGAGCGTGCGGTGGCGTTGCGCTTGCTATTGCTTTGAGGTTTGTAAGCCACTTTATTTCGGGTTATGTTATCTTTAAAAAACTTGAACAGTTTGAGCTGTTCGGCGGTGTGTTTACAAACCGCCCCTTCCTTTATTCATTTGCCTACAACGCGTTTTATATGCTGCCCGAGCTTGTACTCACAACAGCCGCCGCAATGATAATTTTCCGTATGCCTGCCGTTAAAAAAATAATCGGAATAAAATAATATGCAAATCCCGTAAAAGACTTTTTAAGTCTTTTACGGGATTTTTATTTTAAAAATATAATTCGATTTTTTTCTGTTACAGCCTACTCCAACGCTGTTTCCGAAAGTTCGCTACCGTCAATATCCGCGCTGTGCATACACACCTTCCGCACGGTGCGGTTTTCGTATGTGGTGTAATAATAAATCCCCTTATCGGCATTTATACAGGAGGAATAAACGGTTATTTCATATTTGCCGTTTTCAAGCTTACAGCAGCCGCGCTGCTGTTCAACCGAGCCTAAAATGTGAAAAAACTGGTTGACGCTTTCTTTTTCGCCGCTGCCTGACACGGAATTAAGCTTAACAAACGCCGCCCTTACAAAACGCGACTGCGAAGAAAGGTCGCCCGGCAGACCGATTGCGCCCATGCCGCGGCTGTACTTATTAAGCGAAAGCCCCTTTGCAAACCTGTTAAGCGGAGGTTCGGGCGACAGCTGCATATAGTTGTTAAGCGCCGCCGTTTGGTACAAAAACGGCGGATTGTTTGTAAGAACGCCTATTTCGTTATCGTATATTTCCACTCCGTCGCGGGTCGATTCCAGCGTTATGCTTTCGTTTTTATCGGAGATCATCCAATGAAGTTCCGCTGCGGGAAACTGCTCTGAAAAGGGCGTATCCGTTATGTTTATACCGCAAAGCGCCGCTCTTGCCTCTTTAACCGTCGCGCATTTGCCGAGTATCCTCGGTATAAGTTCAAAGGAAGCAACGTTCTCTTTCTCTACGGTCGGCTTGCGGTAATATGCGTTGCCCACGAAATTAAGCCCCGCCATACAAAGCCCTTTTTCGTTTGCGGCGTCATAAAACAGCGGATACCCGTCCGCCGTGTGTGCCATTCCTATTATGGCGTAATGCTCCGCCACGGTTGCTCCGCCGCTCATTTTAAATTTGAATTTGCGCGGCACGGTTACAATGCTTTCGCCGTACATTACGTCATAATCGAGATTTCGTCCGAAATAAAAGTCATCCGTTTTATACGTTACCGCCGTACACATTACGCCAACTCCCTTGCTGTGTTACAACCTTATTATTTTCCGATAACTCGGTTTTATTTATGATAGCTTCCGCCCAAATTGATTTTAAAAGCCCTGTAAAGCTGTTCAAGCAGCATTATTCTGAAAAGGCGGTGCGGAAATGTCATTTTGGAAAATGAAAGTCTTTTGCCCGCCTGCTTAACGCTTTGCGACAGTCCGTAAGAACCGCCGATAACAAAGGTTATGGGTCTGCCGCTGTCCGTATCGGCTTTCACTTCACGTGCCAGTTCCTCGCTGGAAAGCTCCTTTCCCTCAATGCACAGCACAAAAACATCGGTTTCGGCACTAAGGCGTTTTAAAATTTGCTCGCCCTCTTTTTCAAGAGCGGCGTTTATTTCTTTTTCGGACGGTTTTTCGCTTAATTTCACCGGTTCAATTTCGGTAACGCTTAAATTACAGTAACCGCCCAGTCTTTTAATATATTCGTTTGCCGCCTCTTTAAAATATTTTTCCTTAACCGATGAAACGGCGATAATATTTACCTTTATCAAACAACCGTCACCCCGTTATCCTTGGGTTTTGCGGCGCTTAGGGTGTAATCCCTGTTCTCCGCCGCGCCCGCGTCGGTTAAAACCGCCCTTGCGGCGGAAAGCGCCAAAAGCGGCGTGTTGTTATTAAGGCTTATGTGTCCGAGTATGAACCGTTTTGTTCCGCTGTTTAAAAGCCGCGGCAGTTCAAAAGCGCAGGCGTTGTTTGAAATATGGCCGTTATCCGACATAACGCGAACCTTAAGTTCGGGTGGGTACGGTCCGTTTTTAAGCATCTCAACATCATGGTTAGACTCTATAAGCACTGCGTCGCTTCCCGAAAGCGCCTGTCTTACCTCATCCGTCACCTTGCCGAGGTCGGTGCAAACCGAAATTTTACGCCCGTCCGCCGCCGAAAAGCAGTAGCCACCCGAACCGGGGCAATCGTGCATGGTGTTAAAACGCGTTATTTCCGTACCGCATACTTCGACAGCGGTTTCAAATGTTCTTACATCGTCCCCCGCGCCGAAAATTCCCGCGGCTATAAGCGCGTCGGCGGTTTTCTCGGACGAATAGACGGGTATTTTGTTGTTTTTAAGCAGCACCTTAAGCCCCTTTATGTGGTCGGTGTGGCTGTGGGTTATAAAAATTGCGGATATTTCGTCAATACCCCCGCCTACACCGTCAAGCGCCGCGCAAAGCGCACGGTATGAAACGCCGACGTCCACCAAAAAACTGCCGGACGGCGTTGCTATGTACGTGCTGTTTCCTGTTGAACCGCTGAAAAGCGGACATATTCTTGACATAACACTCTCCGTTAAAAAGGCCGTTACTTACAGTAACAGCCGCATTTTGTTTTCCCGCCGACACTTGCGAAAAAAACACCTTGTAAGCGAAAAACCGCTGAACAAGCGGTTTTTCGGGGATACATTGGGTTATAATACTCGCCTGTCTAGGCAAGTTTCTGTACCGGGTTGTTATCTAAAATCGGGACGCGTTTTATATCCGCTCCCAACCGTGAGAACTTTTCCACAACATCCTCGTATCCGCGGTCTATGTGGTCGATTTCCTCAATTTCGGTAACGCCGTCCGCCGCAAGACCCGCTATTATCATTGCGGCTCCTGCCCTTAGGTCAACCGCGCGCACCGGAGCGGGATTTAACGCCTCAACGCCGGTTATGACCGCCATTTTACCGTCCACCTGTATATCAGCCCCCATAAGGGTAAGCTGGTCAACATATCTGAACCTGCTGTCCCACACGCCCTCGGTAACAATACTTGTGCCGTTCGCAATGCTCAGAACGACCGCGATTTGCGGCTGCATATCCGTCGGGAAGCCGGGGTGCGGCATTGTCTTGACGTTGCACTTATGCGGTCTGTCCGTCATTCTGACCCTGACCGATTCATCAAACTCGGTTATTTCGGCGCCCGTTTCGGCAAGCTTTGCTATTATGGATTCAAGGTGTTTGGGCGTTACGTTGGTAACAAGAATATCGCCCTTTGCCGCAACCGCCGCCGCCATATACGTTCCCGCCTCTATCTGGTCGGGAATAATGCTGTATGCCGTGCGGTGCAGATGCTTAACGCCGCGTATTTTAATAACTCCCGTACCCGCGCCCATAATATCGGCGCCCATTGAGTTAAGGAAATTGGCGAGGTCAACAATATGAGGTTCTCTTGCCGCGTTTTCAATTACCGTAAGCCCCGAAGCCTTTGCCGCGGCAAGCATAATGTTAATTGTTGCCCCGACAGACACTACATCAAGGTACACCGAACAGCCCGAAAGCCTGTCCGCCTTGGCGTCCACCATTCCGTTTTCAAACGTTATTTTAGCGCCGAGCGCCTCAAAGCCCTTTATGTGCTGATCGATAGGTCTTACGCCGAAATCGCAACCTCCAGGAGGTGCCACTCTCGCCTTGCCGAGTCTGCCAAGCAGCGCGCCCAGAAAATAGCTTGAGGCGCGCATACCCTCCGCCATCTTTTTTGAAACAACAAAGGAATTTACATGGCGCGGGTCTATTTCCACCGAAGATTTATTTATCGGTCTTATCTTAGCGCCGAGGCACTGCATGGTTTTTAATATTGTGGATACATCCGAAATGTTGGGAAGATTGTCAACAATGCAAGGCTCATCGGAAAGCAAAACCGCGGGCAAAATGGCTACCGCGGCGTTTTTAGCGCCGCTTATACGCACCTCGCCCTTAAGAGGTTTACCGCCTTTAATTACAAATTTATCCAAATAAGGCACTTCCAGTCAAAATTATTTAAATAAAAGCCGCGCGGGTGCAGTCGCGAAAATAATTTCCCGCTGCACCGTCCGTATATAGTTTAACCTTTTATTTTAATTAAATCCGTCTTTATATGCCCGGAAAATTAATTAAAAATCAATTAATTTTGCCGTAAAGCGGAGTATCGCTGTCGCGCCTGGGTTCTCTTGCGGGCTGTGCGGACGCCGACTGCGCCGACGGAGCGCGCCTGTCCCTGAAGCCCTCGCGTTTTGAACGGTCGCGCCTGGGCGGACGCATATCGCCGCCTTCAACCGCAATATATACGCGCCTTGCCGCTCCCTCGCCGTAGGAATTTGAAACAACGCCGTCAATTTCCTGAACGGCGGTGTGGATTATTCTGCGTTCGTACGGATTCATCGGCTCAAGACTGCGGCTTCTGCCCGTTTTAAGCACCTGCGCCGAAACACGCTTTGCAAGGCTGACAAGCGCCTCCTCGCGTTTTTGGCGGTAATTTCCGATGTTTACCGTAACCTTATAATATCCGCTGCCGTTGCCCGCCGCAAGGCTTGTAAGGTACTGCACCGAATCCAGTGTTTCGCCCCTGTGACCTATCACGGCGCCGAGTCCATCGCCGTCAACCTCAATAAGCGCGGCATTGCTCTTTGTCGCAACGCTCATTTTAATATTGCTGCATCCGAGTCCCGCCAGTATGTTATTAAGATAGCTTACCGCGCGGCCCTCGCGGCTGTCCGCCGCAACCTCGGAAGCGTCCACGGCGTCGCCGTAGCCGTCGGCGGCAGTGCTCTTTTCCGTCTGCGCGTCGTTATCAACCTTCTTTTCCGCATCGACCTCGGGTTTAGCCTTGGCGGTCGGCTTCGGCTGACGTTTTTCAGCCTTCGGCTTATTCTGAACCGACTTTTTCTGAGCCTTCGGTTTTTCATCGGGCAGTTCAACAAAAACCCTTACCTCCGCGCGGCGGCCGCCGAAAAGACCCAGAGTTTTCTTTTTGGGTGTTGCTATAACCTCAAACTGTATATCCGCGTCTTCCGCGGCATTTAATTCTGCTATTGCGTTTTCTTTTGCTTCGTCCACCGTAGAACCGAAGCCTCTTGCCTCAATTATCAAGAGAAATCCTCCTTAGTTATTGTTTTCTTCACCGTCCGGCGCCGACTGTTCCGCCTTTTTAAGCTGTTTTTCCTCAAATTCACATTCACGGTTAAGTTCTTTCAGTCTTTCGCGTGAGAGCATTTTGTGCGGTCCGTAGAACTGCTGTACTCCCATTTGAATAAATCCGCCCACAAGCGATGAGCACGCCCAATAAAACGCCACTCCGCCCGGGAGCGAAAAGCCGATTATAAGCGACATAAGCGGCATTGTGAGCATCATACCCGCCATATTAGGTGCGTCCGGGTTGATTTTTTTCTGCATTACAAGAGAGAGCGCGCTTGTAAACATCTGCGCCAAAAATGCCAGAACGGGCATTACCCAAATCAGCTGCGCGTCATGGAAAATATCAAAGGAGAATTTGGGCGTTTGGGTAAGGTCTATTCCCAAGAACGTGTAATTGATATCCGCGTCCTTATCAGCCTTTGTAACGGCGGCAAGGTCCTTTTCTATCTTCGAGTATTCCTCGTCCGACATTAAGTCCTTTATAACATCCGGCTTTTCACGTATTATTTTAACAATACTGAGCTGGTTGTTTCTGCCGTTTTTCCATGAAATTTCCTCAACAATTTCCTTGTATTTGCCTTCGTCGCTCTTCTGAAGTTCCGTAAGGCTTTCGGATATTGCGGTTGTAACGTTATCAACCTGTGTTGCGTTTGCGTGCGACATATAGGTAAGCGGGGAGAGAATGAGGTAATATATGCTCATCATAAGCACCAGACGCAATATCATAGGCAGGCAGCCGCCCGACATAGACACATTTTCTTCCCTGTACAGCGTTTGCATTGCCTCGCTGTATTTTTGTTTATCGTCGCCGTATTTTTTCTTAAGCTCATCAAGCTTTGGTTTTATTCTTGTTTGCTGCACCGAAGATTTCTGGCTTTTTATGCTAAGCGGAATAAGCAGCAAATTTATAAGCAAAGTAAATACAAAAACCGCGGCGGCAAAGTTTCCGCCGAATATTCCGGAAAGGAATTCAAGCACCCATCCGAAAGGAATGTTTATCAAGTTAAATATAGTTTGCATTTATACACCGTCCAACGGTTTATTTTTTAGTTCTGCGGTTCTGCGGCTGTTTTGTTTTGCTCTTTTTTTCCGGCACGGGGTCATACCCGCCCGCAAAATCCTTGCGATGCTCAGCAACAGTCCGACCGCCGCTCCCCTTTTTTGTATTGCCTCTATTGCATAAGCAGAGCAGGTAGGCGTGAAACGGCAACACGGAATTTTTCGGGGAGAAATGTTTTTTTGATAAAATCTGATCAATCCGATAATAAGTTTGCCCATAATTTAAAAGTTTTCCGAAAGCCCTGCCGATTTTAAAAGTTTTTTCATTGACGCCGCGGCTTCTGTACTTTTAATGCCGAGTATACGCGTTCTGGCGACAATTACGTAATCATATCCCGCGGCTATACCGGGCGCGCACTCTCTGAACGCCGCCGTTATAACCCGTTTTGCGCGGTTGCGCTTTACCGCCCCTCCGAGCTTTTTGCCCGCCGTTATGCCAAGCCTTGTGCCTTTGCCGGTTCTTACCGCATAAATAACGAAAAAGGGGGAAACCAGCGCTTTTCCTTTTTTGTAAGCGCGGCGGAAACAGTAATTTTCTTTTATTTTGAATATACGGTTCATAAAATCGCTCCAAACCGATCTTGCCGCGCCCGACCCGACGGCACAATAAAAGGAAAAGCCACGTTTAAGTGGCTTTAGTATGTCAGCTGCTTTCTGCCCTTTGCCCTGCGGCGAGCAAGAACTTTACGGCCGTTGGAAGTTGCCATTCTCTTTAAAAAGCCATGCTCCTTTTTTCTGTGGAGCTTTTTGGGCTGATATGTCCTTTTCATTTGTATACCTCCCTTTTAACGTAAGCGGTCATAACAATTTCAGTCATAACCTATCAATTATGAATTATAACCCAAATCATATACATATGTCAATAAAAAGTTTTTGCTTTGGGGCAAAAACAAAGAAAATAACCCCAAAGCCCGCCGCGGGCTTTGGGGTCGGGATAAATTATTTGTGTTCGGCAAAATCCCAAACGATTTTATCACTGTTTGATACCGACATTCTGTCGATGATGATAACATCTACCGCTCCGCCTGCCATACCCGAATGCGCGTCGTTGGAGGCGTTATACATTCCGATCGATTTAAAATCGTAAAACTCGGCATACACGGCGCTGTCGCAGTCGTCAATATAGCCTTCTCTGTACTTTTTGAAATCATCGGTTGAGTTTATGACCACGTCGCCCGAACCCGCGACGACAACATAATCCCCGTCGCCCGAAAGCTCGGGTTTATCTGCATTTGTGTCATCGGCACTGCTGCTTTCATCACTCACGGCGTCCGTACTGCTGTCGGAAACGGCGGGCTGTGACGTTTTAGAGGAGCTGTCGGCATCGGTGCCTTTCTCCCCGCACCCGCAGATTGCGGCGCACAAAAGCAGGGCAGCGGCGATTAACGCTATTATTTTTTTCATTATTACCTCTCCTTAATGTTTTTAACCGGTAATACCTACGCGGTCAATACTTTTAATAAATTTGTTTTGAAGTATCATATACATTATAAGCATGGGCGCCACAAACATTACGCACGCCGCCATAATAATTGCCGCGGTTTGTGTTGTGGCGTAAACACCCATTGTACTGAGTGTTTCGCGGATTGTGTTAAGGCAGACCGCAAGCGGAAATTTGCCCGACGTATACATAACCGCCAGATAATAATCGTTCCAGTGCCAGATAACCGAAAACACGCTTACCGTTAAAATAACCACGCCGGATGACGGCAGGGCAATTTTAAGATATGTTTTAAGCGGTCCCGCTCCGTCTATCCAAGCCGCCTCTTCAAGCTCTTTGGGCAATCCCTTAAAGAACTGAATGTAAATGAATATTATTATTCCGGACCTCAGCCCCACGGCAAGAAGGCTCGGCAGGTAGAAAGGCAGCACGGTGTTAAGCGTGTTGACCGTAAGGTCCGTACCCGTAAGCTTTGAAACCGCACCGAGAATACCGAACAGGTCGAGATTCGCAAAGTTCATCATCATCGGAATTATTATCATCTGCGGCGGAATGAATATAAGCAATATGAGCAGTGCGTTCAAAACAGGCTTTATTTTGAAATCGAACCTTGCCATACCGTACGCCGCGACCGAGCAGGAAACGATTTCAATGCCGGCGCTGACAATCTCGTACAAAAGCGACGAATATAGCGATGACGGAAGGCTAAGCGCCTTTACGGCGTTTTTATAATTTTCCGATGTAAACACCCTAGGTATCCACACGATGCTGGGGTCAAGAAACGCCGCGCGGGTTTTAAACGATGTGCTTATCATAAAAAGCAAGGGATAAATAATTACATATCCCATTGAAATAAGCAATACATAGCGGTAGAACCCCGCAAGAAATCCTCCGGTTTTCTGGAGTCTTTTCTGCCTGCGGTATACGGCGTTCTGAGAGGACGCGGCGGTTTTAACTTTAACTTTTTCCGACATTTAAGGCATCCTCCTATTCCCAGCGTCTGGCGCAGAACCTGTTGTAAAGATAAAGCACAAATCCCACGCACGCACCGACGGTTAAAAAATAAATCCAAAGCATTGCAGAAGCCTCGCCGTATTTCTGCGACTGCATAAACGTATACGCCTGCGTCATAACCGCGTCGTTCTGGGCGGTCATAAGGTCAACTACCGTGAACACCACCACAAGCACTATAACGCGCGACAGCATGGGTATTGTTATAAACCAAAACTCCTCCCACTTTGTTGCGCCCTCAACGTTTGCAACCTCATAAAGCGAATCGGGTATTGTTTGCATTCCCGCGATAAACAGCACTATCTGAACGCCGCAGTTCCACACAATGTTCATTATTCCGCTCAGCGCCGAGCTTATGTAATCGCCTATCTTGCTCGGCAGCCCGGCATACGCCACAATTGTGCTTACATCGATCATATTGGCGGAAACGGCGTCCTCTTGGTTAAGCGAGGTAATATCGCTTGACTGAACCGTGAAAAGAAGCTTTAAAACCGCTCCCGAGGCTATGATGACCGGCAGAAAATAGAGCGCGCGGAAGATAAATCTTCCCTTGAACTCGCGGCTTAATACTATACCTAAAAGAATACTTATAACAAGTATTGTGGGGAACGTATAGCATATTTTTGAAACGCTCAAACCGAGGTTGTTGGTATAATTGGCGTCGGATTTCAGGGCGTATTTAAGATTTTCAAGACCGCTGAACACAACGTCCATTCCGCCGACCTCAAGCGAAACATCCGAAAACATATACACGACAGACTGTATTATGGGCATTATAAAGAAGAGCGCCAGTCCCACCATCCACGGTGTGCAGAACAGAAGTCCGTAACGTCTTTTCAGTGATTCAATGCCCTTTTTGCTCTTTTTCATTTAACGTTACGCCTCCTTTATAAGTTTATAGCTTCCTGCCGGGACTACCGTGTCCCCGGCGGAATAATCGCTGTCGCCGTAATTTACTATTACGGCGGTTTTGTTGCCAAACACGGTTTTTCTGACTGTGGGGCTTATAATTTCGTAACCGATAATTTCAGCGTTGCCCACAGTGCCGTAATACTCGGCATAGTCTTTTAAGGTTTCGGTGATATACGGCTTTAAATCGCTGTAAACCGACGCATAGAACGGAACCTCGGTGTTTTTTCTTAAGGCTACCGAATAGCTGTGCGAAAGGGTGTACTGCAAACCTATACCGGTTTCCGCGCACCTTAAAAGCAGATTATCCGAATCGGGGGATAGGTTAATCGACGATGACGACATCGGCTTGTATCCCTTGAACACTATCTGATAAAACGGTACGTCGCAATCAAAAAGCTTTTCTTTTGACGAGGTTGTGGGGGTATCGTATATTACGGTTGACGCCGCCGCGGCATAACCGTTTGCGGAGCTTACCAGCACGTTTTTCCCGTTCTTTGAAAAGAGGTTTAAAACGGCGGAAACATCCTCTGCCATTTTCCCCGCCCCGAAATACTTTTGCTCGCTGTAATCGGAATACGATGCGGCGGAAAGGGAGCTTACGGCAATGCCGTCCAGCGACATTTTATTTGCCGCCTCAAGCGCTTTTTCAGCCGATTTGCTTAAAAGCGAACGTTTAATAAGCACCCTTGAGCCTGTCGCCGCGGCGGATTTTGTTCCCGGGTTATACACCTGCTGGGACGTTGTGCGCCTGTTTGTTCCCATTGCCGTATCAAAAACAGTGGAAAAGCCGAGGCCCGATTTTGAAAATGTTATAATATCAAAATCCATATAAAGCCCGACGCCGTTCTTACGGCAGTAATCCGCAAGCTCGGCTATGCCCTTTGTGCCGCCGAATTTACCGTTTACGGTGTATCCGCCGGCAATTTTTTTAATGTTTGTTCCGTTTTTGCCGAAACCGACAAGCTGAACGTTCGGCTTTATACCGGTTGAATTTTTAATATCCTCGATAATATCCTTTGCCTGCGCCGCGGTTGTTGCGGCATAAAGGGAGTTATACGGAATACCGAGCACCGATTTTTTGATTTCCGCACCGCCAAGAATTTTAATGTTTAGGGCGGTTTCCGATTTTGTTTCGGTAAGTCCGTATGTACCTTTAAGATAATCACGGTATATATCCGCCATACCCGTAAGCGAGGCGGAGCTGCCGTTTAAAGGATAAAACCTGACAGCCGCCTTTTGCGACATAATGTTATCGGAATAAATGCGGCTTTCCCATTTCCAGGTGGTAAGAAGGGCAACAGCGTTCTGATAGCCGCGCAGGGCAAATTTCGGATATACGGCGGAATAACCTATTTTGGAGTTGCCGTAGTTAAGTTCGATAGACGCCGCCCCGCCGCCGGAGGTTATTACCCCGCACACTCCGCCGTTTTTGCCGTAAGAGCCGAAAACGGGAAGATAGCAGGACTCCTTTACCGAGGTTTCTATCTGGTCGGGAAGGTAGACCTCAAGGTCGTTTCCGTACACGGGGGTCGAGTATGACCTTGTCGAATCGTACTCATCGTCGGCATAAATGACAGCCCCGCTGCCCGACGGAATAAAGATGCTGTCCCCGCTGCCGTTTTTAACACCCGTGAAAAACGGCGCAATGCTCACGCTGTATATCTTGTTTTCGTTTTCCTCAACGTTTTTAGGGTCAACGGATATCTCCACAAATCCGTCGCCGAGGGTGTAGGTTACGGGAACGGAAATCTCCTCTTTTTTAAAGCGGTAGGTAATCTTAAAGCCGTTATCCAGCTTTTCTATAATGTAGCTGTTCTTTTTAAGCGAGCCGGTGTAACCGTTAAGATTTTTAAGGTTTTGGGTTTCCGGGTCTATATACTCAACAAGAATCGGCGCTTCAAGAAGCGGATTGTTTGCCTTTTCGTCGCCGTCCTCATCAAGAACAGGCACCAAAGCCTCGGACGGAACGTTAGACCAGACCCTGCCGTTTGTTTTGTCCTTTAACAGAATTCTTCTGTGTTCGCCGTCCCACACAAGGGAATATGTGCCGTTTTCGGCAGCCGTAAACGTATCCTCTTTGCGGGTCTTGACATCCTTGTTATATTCGGCAACGCCCGAGATTGCGTTTGAGCCGCACCCCGTAAGCATGCACAGGACAAGCGAAAGGGAGAAAAGCGATGCTGCAATTTTTTTCTTTTTCATTTTTCTCCCCCTTATCTGAATGACAACTCATAAAACAGCGTTGCGGCAAAAGCCAGTATCTGCTGAACCAAAATTATGGTTGCGGCTATTAAAAAGACTATAAGCAGCAGCCCCAAAGCGGAAAGTAACGCCGTGCCGACAAACTTTCCGAACGGGAAATCGTGAACGGTTATAAGCCCCACGGTGAGGACAACGGCTGTGTATATCCACGCGATTGTCGTGATAAGCGACAGCACCGCCGCTTCCCCGGGAAGCATAAAGTTTGAAAGAACCGTTGTAAGAATGTTGGATATTATAAGAACCGTCAGCGAATAGCAGGTTACAATGAAAATATCCTTAAGTTTACCTCTGCCGCCGAACAGCGTGCATACCGCCCAGTTTGAAACCGTCCATATACATACCGCGCCGACCGAGCGCACCAGCACAATAACCGAGTTAAAGGCGGAAACGTCGTCCGAAGAGAAGGCAAAGCCGTAAAAATCGTTCTTAACAATTTCCGAAATATAGAACAGAACCATTATCAGAACAGCGGCTGTAACCGAGCCGTTCTTTTTTTCGCTTATCTCCCCGAACACGCCCGACGGCTTGAACACGGCGGTTGCCGCAAGCTGTGCCTTGCGGTTTTTAATTAAAACAATTCCCTTTTTCTTTTTATAAACAAGCGCCGCTACCGCTCCGCCGAATACCGCCACCGCAAGCACGAATATCCAGGAGAAGTTCTTGTTAAGCCAGTCGCCGCGGACCTTTTCGTACGCACCCGAATACACTTCGCGGTCAAGCCCTTTTCTTGAATAGATAAGGGCGTTTTCGTAATCATTTTCAGCCAGCGCCGCCTTGCCGAGTCCCACATATGCGTACCTGCAATTTTTGTCAAGCTTAAGTATTTCCTTCCACAACGGCTTTGCGCTGTCGTAATCGCCGTCAATGGTGTACTTTTGCGCCTGCTTTACAAGCTTGCCGTATTCCGTGGGCTCAAAAACCGTGACCGTCAGGTTATTGGCGTCGCACACGTAAATATCGCCGTTATAGGTATCTATTGCACAGGGCAGCTGGAAAACGCCGTCCTGCGTGCCGGCTTTAACGCCGCCGCCGAATGCCGTTATAAAGTTACAGCCGGTGTCGTACATATATATGTTGCCGAGTCCCCTGTCGAAAGCGTATATAAAATCGTTTTCATCAACACAAAGACCCGAAATATCCTGCGTTATGACTTCGCCGGAGCTTTTGCGCGCTTCGTCGCTTTCCCCGAACTTTACGTCATTTGAATTAAGTATGTTCGTTCCGCCGGGACTAAGCCTGCGGATAGTGCCTGTTTTAGAGCCTGAATTTACAACGCCTGTGGCGGTGTATACAAAGCCGCCCGAATCTATGTAAAGGTCCGTAAACTGGTACGGAAGGCTTTTAACCTGACCCGAACGCTTTTCGTTTGTCATTGTAAGCTTGTTCCACAAATTTTTAAGCACCGTGGCAATGCTGTTTTCAACGGAGTTTGCGCCGTAAAATCCGACAAATTCGCCCGACGGATTGTAAAACAGCGCGCCGTAGTAAGAGCCGTCGCTTAAAACATAAGTGTAGCCCTTGCCGTCCACCGCGATTTTAAGCGGTCGGTACATAAAGCCCTCGGGCAAAAGCGACGAATCGGGAACCGTGAGTATTCTGTTCACGTTTCCGTAAATATCGCCCACAAGTATTCTTTCCGCCTCGGTATCGCAGACATATACCTCATTCTTTTCCGAAACGAAAACTCCCCTGGGTTTTGTAAGGGTAAGCCCCTCGTCGCCGTATTTAAACGTACTTATGCGGCTTAAAACCTTGTGCTCGGCGCTTATGACCGTAAGCTCGCCCGCGTCGGTATCAATTAAATATATGCTGCCGTCAGGACCGACGCACATATCCGAAAGCTGAGTGAACGCCGATGTATTAAGGCTTTCCGACGAAATAACGTCCTTGACCTTATACATCGCCTTGTTCAGAACAACGGTATTTTCATAGCCGTCCTGCCAGTAGCTGTAACTGCGGTACGGCACCTGATCGTCGACAGATGCCGCGCTGGCAGCCGCCGACTGCATTATTACCGCAAGTATTGCCGCAAAAAGCACGGAAAACCGTTTTAATGTCTTTCTTTTCAATTAACGTTCTTCCTTTCTGCTTATTCCTTTATTCCGGCACTGCTCATCGATTCGATAACATTGCTCTGAGAGATCATATAAACCACTATCGGCGGTATCATCATAATTACGGTTACAGCCATTGCGCTGCCCGAACGCGCTATTCCGCCCGCGGTTATCTGCGACATTATCGTAGGCAGGGTTTTAAGCGTTTCGTTAAACACCGTGCCGTTAGGAACGGCAGCCCAAATATCGCGGAAACCGAACAGCGTAAGCGTGAGCCAGCACGGCTTTACAATGGGGAGCGCGATCTGGAAAAATATACGGTACGGACCTGCTCCGTCAACCCTTGCCGCTTCAAGCAGTGCGTCGGGTATGGCGCCTTCCATATACTGTTTCATAAGGAATACGCCCATTGTTGAGGCTATATACGGCAGAATCATTACCCAGTAAGTGTCAACCATTTTAAGCCATGAAAATATAAGATACTGCGGTATTGAAAGCGTGTACGTGTTAAAGAGAAGCGCAAACTGAATTACTATAAAAAATACTTTTCTTCCCTTTATTTTTGATTTGCAGAGCGCAAACGCCGCCAGCGTTGCCACCACAACATACAAAAATGTTGATACAACCGATACAAAAAGGCTGTTGAATATGTAACGCGACAGCGGTACCCGCAGGTTTGAAAGAAGTCCCGGCAAGGCAAGATAATTGCTTACGGTGGGTCTTAACACAAAGAACTTCGGCGGGAATACAAGAAGCTCGTCGAGCGGCTTAAATGAAGTGACCACGCAGTATATAAGCGGAAGAACGGAAAACGCTCCGAACGCGACCAGAAAAAGCACATAGAAGAAATTTCCCGCCTTGCTTCTGGTATACCGTTTATACTGCTTTTCTTTAGATACCTTTAAACGGGGTGTTTTAACATTTTCTGAAACACTCATCTGCCGTCACCTCCCGATCGATGAAATAATTTTGCCTATGACCCAACGCGTTGCCGCCATCATTAAAAACAGCACAACCGAGAGGGCGGCGGCATAACCCATTTCGTATTTAACCGTTCCCACGTCCGTAAGGTAGGAAACAATCGTATCCACCGCGTAGCCGACGCTCGGGTAACCCGCAAGCTGTATTGCAATTGCGCTTACCGAAAAGCTGCTCGCTATCTGCATAACCGCGCTGAAAAGCAATATGTGCTGCATTGCGGGGAGCGTTATGTACCACAGCTCCTGCCAGCGGTTGCGTATTCCGTCGATTGCGCCCGCTTCATACATTTCGTTGTTAACGTTCTGAAGACCCGAAATATTAGCAAGGAACGAAACGCCCATACTCTGCCACAGCTGCACGATTATAATTATCGGCATAACGTATGCTTCGGATTTAAGCCACGTTATCGGCTCGGTTATAAGTCCCGAGGACAACAGTATGCTGTTTATGTAGCCGTAGCTGTCGCTTGAAAAAGCGATCTGCCACACAAAATATGCGTTTCCCACAAGAGCCGGCGCGTAAAACAGAAACGAAAGCACCGTGCGTACTATGGGCTTGAATTCGTTTATAAACCACGCAAGCACAAACGAAAGCAGAAAACCGAGAGGTCCCGTAACGACCGCGAAAAACAGTGTGTTTTTAACGGTTATGGGGAATATCTGATCGTTTAAAAACATTCTCGCATAGTTTGCAACTCCGTTAAATTTAGGAACGGAAACCATATCAAAATCGGTAAAGCTTAAAACTATTGACGAAGCAACAGGCAGCACCGTGAAAAGAAAAAACAGCAGTGAGAACGGCAGCAGCATACTGTAATACAGCAACGATTCGCTTTCGCCGGAGTTTTTCCTTTTTATTCTTTTCATAAGCACCTTTTCCCCCGTATCATTTACTGTACTCTTTTATTTTGCGCTCAATCTCGCCGTTGGCAACGTCGTTCCACTTTATAAGCGTATCCTTGGGGTTGCCGTCGTTGTTGTAAACCTCCCAGAACGCCTGATCGACCGCTCTTGAAAGATAATAGCTTCCCGGAACCTCCGGTATTTCTTTTATGTATTCACGCTGTTTAAGCAAAAGCTGTAAATCGTTTCTGTTCCAGGACATACCCGCGAACGCGTCAACCGTTGCGGTGGTGGTTCTCGAAACCGCGCCCAAAATGGATTCAACATCATTGTTGTATTTAAGCTGAACATCGGCGGAGGTCCACCATTTCAAGAACTCCCACGCCGCCTTTTTGTTTTTGGATTTTTGGAGTATGGCGCACCCCGAACCCGAACCCGAAACGGTGTGATCGACCGTTCCGTCGTCCTTTTCGGTGCCGGGAACAAGCGCAATTGCCCACTTGCCGTCAATTTCGGGCGCCGCCTCGGTAAGCGTTGTATAGAAGGTATAGGTTTCTATGCCGAGCGGCGAGGTTCCCACGCGAAAACGGTTATAAAAGCTTGAAACCGTGGGTATTCTGTATTTGGTGTAAAGATTTGTCCAGAACGTAAACGCCGAAAACGAAACCGCGTTGTTAAGATCGGCGCCGGTGAGGTCGTCGTTATACACGCTCTTGCCGCGCTGCATAAGTATTGACGGGAAGAGATTAAGTCCGCCGAGTCCCGTGTTTACGGTTGTTGCCGCGGTTATCTGAACATACGGCAGGTAGACCTGCAAATTGTTGCGCTGAATGGCAACGGTGGTATCAATAAATTCTTCCCACGTTTCGGGAACCGTAAGCCCGAATTTTTCAAAAACGTCCGTGCGGTAGAACATCATATAGAACGACTGGGTATCCGGCAGGGCGTAATTGCCGCCGTTATAGCGGTAGGGCTCTCCCGCGGAGTCGCCGAAACGCTGCATAACCTCTTCATAATCATCAAAGTTGTTAAGGTCGTAAAGCGCGCCGCGCATTGCCAGGTTTACAGGCTCTGTTCGGGAGAGGTGCAGCGTAAGGTCGGGCTGTATTCCCGAAAGAATACCCTTTATAAGGCTGGCGTTTGTAAGCTCCAGATTAACGTTTATGCCTGTTTCGGGCGTAAACGATTCACGTATAAGGGAGTTTAAGACCATTGCCTGATCTCTTCCCCAGTTTACCCATATTTTAAGCGTTTCGCCGCCCGCCTTGTCATCGGACACGCGGTTGTAATCACTGCTGAAGGAAACCGCAAACCGCCTTATGCCGAAAACAAGTCCCTTTAAGAATCCCGCGCGAGTATTGTTGAACTCACCCGAGGGCGACGCTAACTGAATACTGTCAAGCGAAAGCGGCATTGACTTCATTTCCGAAAGCCACGAGCCGAGGGTAGTGTAATTTGAATAGTAATCGGCAACATAGTTCTGCGCCGTGTACGGGTTTTCTATTATTGAGTTTATAACGCGCGCCATATTGTTTACGGCGGCTATGTACTGGCTTCCGCGCCTGCCCGAAAGGGATTTCATATCGTCCGCCAACTGTTTTAACGTGTTGCTGTACTCGGTAAGGCGGTTGTTGAATTCGGGTATCTGCCTGAAAAGGTCGTAGTCGCGGTTCGCGTCGGGCGATGTTCCCGTTATGGTTACAATTTCAAGGTAAAGGTCGCCTATCTTCTCAACCATATCCTCCATAACCGTATAATATACGGCGGTTTCACCCATAGTAACGCACATTGAGAGGGTGTGGCTGCCCTTTGTTAAATAGAACAGGTAATCCTCGCTGCCGTTGCCCGCCGTCATAAACTGCCACGCGGTTCCGTAATTGAATTTAAGATACTTTGCCTCGTCAAACGGATACTCGCCGTCAATTTTAAGGCTTCTGTACGAAGTGCCGTTGATAACCTTATCCTGCTTGTAATTAAAGCCTATTTTGTAGAGTCCGTCCTCGGGAACGTCTATCTTCCAGATAAGCTCATCACCGGGGCTTGCCCAGTTTGAGTCGCCGATATAATTCATAACCGTTGTTACCGCGTTGTGGGGATTTACATCGGCAGAGGAATTGTCCGATTTCGGCACAAGCGAGCGTGTGCTCTTAAGGTCCGCCGCCTCTCCCTCAATAACAACGGGAGTTCCCGAATATTCTTTATATCCGTTTGCGGAATACTGCTTTTTAACATCCTCATACTTTTCCGTATTCGCGGGCGCCGTGAGGGCAACCGATGAAATTACGACCTCGCCTGACTGTTTTTTAAACGTCACGGTATGACTGCCGCTGCCGAAAGCAAACAAAAGCTCGTACGGCACGGAACCCGAGCGGTCATAAAGCTTTTTTTCGGTAAATTCGCCGCTGTTTACCTGTTCGGGGGCATATTCGTTGCCCGCAGAATCCTTTTTTCCTACGCCGCTGTTTTTCCACATCTGCGGCAGCATAAGCGTTTCGGCGGCTTCAAACGGAACTTTACCGTCAATCATAAGTGAAAATTCAAAATCCAGCCCGTTTTCCGAAACCGACTGATATGTAACCGCAATATTGTAAAGCCCGTTTTCCGGCACATTGAATTTGTAGGACACCTCGTCGTCCTGCGATTTCCAAAGCACACAGTTCGCCGCCGAGCCGAACTCCCCGCGTTCCAATGCCGCTGAGCTTTGCGCGGGGTCGAAATCTGCCCCGTTCAGTCTTATATCGGTTTTTGCGCCGCCGTATTCGGAACTGCTTACGTAATCCGAATATTTCGGCAAAACGCTTGCAGCCGCCCCGGTTACCGGAGCGGCAAGAAACGCGGCTATTGCCGCAGAAAGGCATACGGCTGTAATACGTGCCTTAATTTTAGTCATATTTCATTCCTCTTCAGACTCTCGGCAGGGACAAAACCGCTACGCACCCGAAAACGGGTATTTCGGTCAGCCGTTTCGTCCCTGTCAAATGTAATACAAATCTTTATTTTTTATTAATTATAGCATAATTTCACCAATACTAAAATAAATAATTTGATTAATTTATGTATTTTTTAATCTAAATTGGCTTTTTCGCTTATAACAGCCGTCCCGCAGTTTGAGCTTTGTGCAAAAAGCTCAACGGTCTGCTGTCCCTCGGCGGGGCTTACCGCAACCGATATTTTCCCTGCGTACATTCTCCGCTCGGCTAAGGTTACCCTTATGTGGTCGTCATTTGCGGAGCCTGTTCCGACGATTTTTGCGGGCGCCGTTGCCGAAAAACGCACAAATTCATCGGCGTCCGGAACCGGCAAGCCGTCCTCGTCCACACATTCACAGGTAAACAGCGCAAGATCCTCGCCGTTTGCCCTGAATTTGTTATCCGCCTTAAGAACCAGTCTGCACGCCCTTTTAGAGGTTTTTCTTACGTCCTGCGCGGCAGTTTCTCCGCCGCGGTACCCGACAGCCTTAAGCTCACCGGGCTCGTAAGCTACCTCCCATTCGCCGTGACCGAATTTTTCAATCGTCTTTTTGCCGAGGCTTTCTCCGTTAAGGAAAAGTTCAAGTTCTTCACAGTTTGTGTAAACCGCAACCGTTATCGGCTTGCCCTCAAGACCTTTATAATTCCAGTGCGGAACTATGTGAACCATCGGTTTTTCGGTCCAGTGCGACTGATTTTGGTAAAACGCTCCCTTTTTCTGCAAGAACAGGTCCATTGCGCCCGATTTTGAGCAGACGACCGGCCATTCCGCCTCTCCGCGGTGTTCAACCGCCGCCCACTGGTATCCGCCTATAACATAAGGCTTGCTGTTAAGATATTTCCATGTTTCCTCGCGGCCCCTGAACCAGTTGTTGGTCATATGGTCCTTGCTTATAATCTTGCCGTTTGAGTTGCTGGGCAAATTCCAGTCCCTTATGGTTCCCGTGGCGCAGCACTCGGACGAGAATATCGCCTTTTCGGGATATTTTGAGTGTACGGTATCGTATACCTCAAGGTTGTAGTTTATGCCTATAACGTCACAGCAGTCATATATTGTGGACTTTTCGGGCGAATGGCACTCCGCGGCGGTAATAAACCTTGTGTTGTCAAGCTTTCGTATTCTTGCCGCAAGCGCCATATGTATAAGTCTGCCGTTTTCCTGCATATGAAGCGGCTCTTCGTTACTTGTTGACCAGAATATAACAGACGGTCTGTTGCGGTCGCGCTTAACAAGCGTTTCAAGCTGTTCTATCGCCTCGTCCGTAGCCTCAAACCAACGCGATTCGTCCATTACAAGGAAGCCGAGTTCGTCAAAAGCGTCCATATTGGCGTCCGAATTCTGGTAATGCGTGGTTCTGAAACCGTTTGCTCCCATTTCCTTCATAAGCTCAATTTTGTATCTGGCAACGTTATCGGGAACGGCAAGCCCCGTAAGGCCGTAGTCCTGATGAGAGCAAACGCCCTTGATGTACGTCTTTTTGCCGTTTAAGAGCAGTCCCTTTTCGGGGCTTATCTCAACCGTGCGGAAGCCTATGCGCGTCACGCTTTCGTCCAGGCTTCCGTCCGACGCTGAAATTTCGGTCTTAACGGTATACAAATTGGGGTTTTCCGTATCCCACAAAAGGGGCGAAAACACATCCGCGGAATATTTAACGCAGCTTTTGTCGCGCAGCGGCACTTCGCCCTCTGCCGTGACGGCGGCTATCTCCCTGCCGTCCGCTCCCGTTACGGTGGTTTTAATGTTTACGGAGCAGTCGCGGTAGGAATCGTTTACAACGGTTGTTTCAAAATCTATCCGCCACCTGTCGTCCCCGCATTTTTTTGTCGGGGCGTAAACCCCGTACAGGTCAATCGCGACGGGGTCGGTTATAAGCATTGAAACGTTGCGGTATATTCCTCCGCCCTGGTACCACCAGCCCTCAAACTCCTCGGTGTTGACGTATACCGCCAGAACATTGTCCTTACCGATATACGCGTTGGCGCTTACGTCCACAACAAAGCTGTTGTAGCTTGAAAAATTGTGCTTCATAAGGCAGCCGTTGAAGTAGACCGTAGATTTACCCGTTACTCCCCCGAACAAAAGCAGTATTCTTTTGCCGCGCGCCTCTTCACCGATGTTAATATGTTTACGGTACCACGCGTTATCGTATTTTACATAGCCGTTCGCGTTGTTTTCGCTTTCGCTCATATCCTGGTCGATTATATAATCGTGCGGAACATTGACGTATTTCCAGCCCTCGCTGTTAATTTGCTTATCCGTTTCGTACGAATCGGGCTTATCGTGATAATGATAAGCCGCGGGACCTATTATTTTACGTTCGGTTTTACTGCCGTTGTATACCGGTCCTTTATCCGCGGGGCGGCGAACGTTTATATCCCCCTTGTGGAAAAGCCAGCCTTTGTTAAGTGATATTTGTTTTCGCATTTTTCTCCTCCGGCACTGCCTATTCTGAAAAACATATTGTTTCAACGGATTTCGGAAGCGCTCTTCTTTCAAGAAGCTTGCCGTGAATTCTGAGTGTGTAGCGGACTTCCGAATTTCCGTTATTGTAAACAACAACCGCTATACTGCCGTCCTTATTTTTAAAGGCGGTTGACTCAAGCTGTGCGGAAAAGCTGCTTATGCCCAGCCTTTCGGCGCCCGGTCTTATAAATTTGCTGAATTGACCTATAACATAGTAATTGGGGCTGTATACCAGTTCGTTATTTACGGTATCGCAGTAAATTCCCGCCTCGCAGTAGGCGCGGCCCTCTCTCCAATGGCAGGGACCGTTTTCCTCGTTAAGGGTTATGTTCCAGTCGATAAACATATCAAGACCCGAATTAAGGTCGCCCATAATATCGTGCGCGTACTTCCTCGACTGATCCCACTCGTTGGATTTATGCATACCCTTTTCGCCCGAAAACGTACACCCCTCCGACATAATTACCGATTTATCGGGGAACATTCTTTTGCACAGCTCTATTTCTCCGAAATGGTCGCCCGAATACCAGTGGCAGGCTATTCCGGATATGTAATTTTTAAGCACAGGGTCCTTGTAGTATTTAAGGCAGCGTTCAAAAATGCGTTCTTTGCAGTGATCGTAAACAAAAATTTTAACTCCCGTTCCCTCAAGAGCCGGACCTAAGTGGTTTTTAACATACTCCGCCTCCTGCTCGGGCGTGTAAACGCAGGATTCCCACATCTGGTGATGCCTGGTTTCGTTTTGAACGGTAACGCCCCAAATGCCGACGCCGCGTTTTTTCATTTCCTCGGCATAGCGGCGTATATATTCTGCCCAAACGCCGTAGCATTCGGGTTTTAAGTAGCCGCCGTGCCAGTCGCCGTTGTCCTTCATAAAGGGCGGCGGACTCCACGGGCTTGCCAGTATTTTAAAGCCGTCGGCATATTTCCGCGCCGCTTTAAGAAACGGTATTACCGCCTTTTCTTCCCTTGAAATATCAAAGCTTTCAAGGGTCGTATCCCCGTCCTTAACATACGAATAGGCATCGAGCGAAAAGTCGCAGCTGTGAACCGAAACCCTGCCGACGGTATAGCCTATACCGTCCTTTTCGGAAAAGTAAGCCTTTGCAAGCTCATCTCTTTTATCCTCGCTCATCTTCATCCATGCCGTTGCCGAGGACTCCGTCATAGCCGCTCCGAATCCCCCGAACGTTTCAAACGTCGCCTCGGGGTGAATGTTGATAAGCGCCTGTTCGGTATCGTTGTTTTTTTGTTCCAATGTGTCAAGTGAAAACGGTTCTTCCTTAAATTCCGCCGTTTCTGTATGCTTCAACCTGTCGCCGGTCGATTCGCATGTTCTGTAAATTTCTGCACGCATTTTTAAACCTCAAATATAATTACTTTTTAAGTGTTTCGCGGCTGTATCCGTTATCGCTGCCGCGCTGATACAGTCTTATATAGTCAACCAAAAGCTCCACTCTGTCGGGGTCGCCCGCTTTCCATTTGGGACCGTAGGTGGATGCGCCCATTGTTGTGGACAAAAGCGTTTGACACGCCTGACGGAATACCTCCGCTCCGACATCCTTCATACCGTTCTTTATCTCGTAAGAGAAGAACACCTTGCCGTCAACGCAGTATTTTATCTCGTCCTTATCCCACTGGAGGGTGTAGATGTGGTACTCGTCGCTCAAAGCCCCGTTTGCAAGCTTGAACACCTTATCCTTGGGGCAGATGCTGTCAAGCGAATAGTGCGATTCGCCCCAATAATGCAGGTTTGAAGCAAACTGGTTCTCGGGGTAGCTTAAATCCTCAAGAAGGTCTATTTCCTGGCTGTAACCGCTTTCGCCGCGGCGGGAACTGAACCATATCGCATCGGCGCCCGGGTAAGCCGACAGCTTTGCGCGAACCTCCATACAGCCGTAAAGGAATTCGTGGGTGCCGTTGGTGGATATCTGACGGTGGGTGAAATCGCCCGTTTCGGGGTCGTGGTCGGCGTAAATTACCGCATTGCCGTTTTCAACATAGCAGCCCTCGCTCTTGCGCGCTTTGCACTTTGTACCGAGGCAGGACACCGTTTCGTATGTGTCGCCGCTGTCTACCCACAGACTGCGGTTAAGCTCGGTGCCGTTGAATTCGTCGCCCCAAACGTATTTATATCCGTTTTCGCCCGCGTAATAGTTGCCCGTGAATGAATAATTGGCGCTAAGGCTTAATGTTGTTTCCTTGTTGCAGGTGCGGCTGTAAAAGCCCTTTATGCACATAATCGCCCCCGCAAG
>ERZ808245.344-NODE-344-length-25133-cov-5.168634_pt1 | contig 25133 bp, 36 predicted proteins | sample MGYA00521243_ERZ808245 | MGnify/ENA primary metagenome ERZ808245 (study PRJEB31516, sample SAMN03275576) | gut metagenome | biome: mammalia-associated habitat; material: feces | host: Papio cynocephalus | place: Kenya | collected 2012-07-07 ... | reverse complement strand
CTCATTCTCAAGTGTTTATGCCGGCAGACAGCCATAGTGCTCCTGAACAGCGTATATGTGCTATGCAAGAATTCTGGCTGAAGAAGATGTTGCTTAATCCTGTAACATTTGACTATGCTGCTGCTTCAGATATTATTGCTGAGAATCCTGCTTTGTTCAGCAGTGAGCACTGCTCTGATGAGACACTGCTGAAACAGTATTACTTTGTAGCAGACAGTATGCTTGAGCAGTATCATTCATATAGAATGAATATATAGCATTCGTTCTATTATATAAATTATGCGGAAGCAATTTTCCGCATAATTTATATTAGCTAATAATATAAATTATATATTTAATAGTATATAATTTAATTATACAAAGTTAATTAAAGCATTTTGAAACGATTGAGCTGAGTAAGCGCCTATGTTATAGGACGAGCTCATGGATGAAGAGATGCCTAGGAGACTTTATTATGTCAAAGAAAGACAGAAACGAATCATTGGAGCCGCAGGTAATGGAAGACACTCCAGTTGCAGTTGAGACAGAAGCAGAGAAACTTGAGGCTTTCAAAGCAAAAAAGCGTGAGGCTGCTGAGCGTTTTAAGGAACGCAAAGCAAAAGAGAAAGCTGAAAAGATTGAGAAAGCAAAGGCTCTTGTTGACAACATGAAAAATGCTGGAATCTATGATTCACTTTCAGATGCAGACAAAGCATTCTTGAACAGCCTTATGAATCCTTCTGCTGCTTCTTCTGGAGCGAGCACAAGTTCATTGTTCTCACAGCTCTTCCCAACAGGTGAGGTTGGTGCTACAATTACTTTGAAAGAAGCCTTTAACAAGACTCTCAAAGGAAAATCAGCAATTGACCACTACATCAAGAAGTGGTCAGAGAAAGGAATTGTTGTGTCATTCAAGAAGAATGATGCTGACATTCTTGAGTCAACATACGTGCTTGAGGCAAAATAACTTAAGCACTAGTTAGATTTCTTGTGGTTTGATGTTGTTCAGCTCTCTTAGCCTGTTAGGCGGTTAAGAGAGCTGTTATTTTATATGGAGGATTATATGGAAAAAGACAGGCTTTATTGTTTCGGAAACACTAGAGATGTGGGGATGCTGCTTAATAAGCAAGGCTATTTTGGAGATTCTGAAGAAGAAATCCAGCAGCAGATTGATTCCGGAGCGTCTGTTAAAGAATGCGAGCGCATTGACATGGGTGTTAATTACTGTGTTTTCTACCCTCATTTGGAAGTTAATGAGAATGGTCCTGCAGTATGCACACCTTCGTATAAGTACTTTTACTGTGTTGACAAGCTGAATAGTCTTTATGCTAAAGACTATATTAAAATGCCTGGCTACGAAGCGCCATTATATGATATGCAGCTGTACTGTACGCAGCAGTTTAATGCTATTAAATTTACTGACTGCGTATCTATGCAAGCCATATATGATTATGCTGGAACTATAGCAGATATAAGTAATACTGCTAAGCAATTACATGATGACATGTCTTATTGGTATAGCAGCAAGCAGAATCAGCTGCGTGAATTTCTTGTAAGCGAACTTAACAGTGAAGAATACATTGATTCTAATGTGCTTAGAACTTATGCTGATAAGCTGGATGCAGTAGATAATCTTTCTTGTGGGGACCCGGATTTTAACGAAATACAGGAGATGCTTGATGAATATAACCTTTAATCAGGTGACTGACTTAGACAAGAACTTAGATGTTCTTGCTGATGTCAAAGCAGACTGCTTATATAGACAGTCTTGCGGGTACTGTCCACCTGGCAGATGCCGGAACTGCATAAAATATCAGCAGTTTAATGCTTGCTATTCGCAGCTTGCTGTATGCGACAAGTTAAAAGTTGATACTGCAGCTTCATGGCAAGCTGGCATGATGAATTATTACCATGCTAAGCATTTGCAGCGGCGGTTTATGAGGGTTTGCGCAGCTGCTTTTGTTTTTGGATTGATTATATTTGTTGCTGCTATTTCATGTGCTGCTATCTATGCAGAGCCTGCAACAGATGATTTTATGTGGGAGTATCATAATGACAAGTGTGTTATTGATACTTTGAAGCGGACTCATTCTCAAGTAAGTGACTTGAATAGTGATGGGAAAGTAAATTGTATTGACTACACGCTCACTTTCAAGCATGAATGGGATAAAGTATACAGTCCTGAGAACTGTGAGATCGTCAGGAATTACAACAAAGAGACAGGCTGGCATCATCTGTTTGTGCGTGTAAGAAATGGTCGGATGGCTAACTGGCTTTACATAGAGCCCCAAGCAAATGCTACTAACTATGTCATTTATGAATATTGGTCAAATGAATATGTTTGCTGGTATAATATATTTGGTGAAAGTCCTGACAAGTATCTTAAGGAGGAATACAATTGAAAGGAGGAACAAGCATAACTAATTCTTGGATGACTTTAGCAGCTGCTATTGTTTCATCAGGAATTAAGTGTAATGACCAGTTGTTCTTGCAGTCTCAGTGGTGTAAAGAACTCAAGCAAACTGTAGGAGAATACTTTCTAAATTCTCAGAGAAACGCTGTTGCTTCTCAAGCAAGAAGAGGCACACAGGACTTATCAGAGGTAGGACAATGACCAGAACAAGAATGCTTAAAGCTGTAAGGCTTGATGAAAAGATTTTAGAGCTTAATAGAATAATAGACAGGCTCACTTGTATTACATCAAATGCTGTGACTAGTGTTCAATTAAAAGCGCACACTCAGTCAGGATATAGTGACGTCTATATAGATGACTCAATGAATATTGACTTGCGTGAGTATTTATTACAATTGAAGAATACACTTATTAACAGTAAACAGCAGTTTGAAAATGAGTTTGAGGAGTTATGATATGGAGTTTGAAAAGTCAAAAGTCTACACAGCAGTAAATGCAGATGAGGTTAAAATTGGCAGCAAAGGGTATTTCTCTGACAGCTTAGCATGTTTAATGAAGTATGTCACTGGGGAAGATATAGGCAGTTTTTCTTCAATAGTGCACATAGCAGACGCTAGTGAGGAGCATCGTTTTTATTGTGAGGGGTCTCATTGGAATCTTTTCTACCTTGTAGAAGAGCCTCAAGAAAAGAAGCTCCGCTCTTACAAGGATACGGACGAGATGATTGATTATTTCTACAGACATTTCAACTTAGTGCCTCAAGAACACTGCCTTCCTACTATATGGATTAAGAGAATTACTACAGGTGTTAAATATCTTGTTGTACGAATTGGAGCTAATGAAGTAACTATTATGTATGACAGTGTTGCTCATACACTAGATATATCAGAATTAGAAAATGAATATACCTATCTTGATGACTCGCCTTGTGGAATTGAGGAGGATGACTAATGGAAAAATGCTGCAGCAACTGCTTGAAATGGGACAAGACTTCTACTCCTAATGATGAGAAGTCATATAAATGTACATTTCTTGGAGTCTATACCAGGCCTGCTGGCTGCTGTCCGGCTTGCCAGACACTTGAAACGACTGATGAAGAGCTTAAGCAAGCTGAAGAAGATGCTGCTAAAGAGCAACAACGGCTTTTAGCTCTTGGAAAAACAAATACTGTAAAGTCTGCTAAAAAAATAGCAGCTCATTCTCAAGTAAAGCGCAGGTCTAAGCCTGCTGCTGAGCCAATGCTTGTTCGGCATGATTCGTTACGTCCTGACTTGATTCCTTTTGGGCATCAGGAGGCTGCTATAAAGCGGTATACTCCTGCAAGTGATATTGCTTTGTTCTTTGAGATGGGCTGTGGTAAATCGTTCACGACTCTGCAGATTGCACAAGAGAAGTTTAAACAAGGCCAGATAAAAGGACTTCTGGTAATTGCTCCAAATGACGTTCACAGGCAGTGGTTTGATGAGCTTGTTTTTGGAGTTGATAAAGACCATGACGGAGTAATGTGGCAAGAGCTTCAGATAGACTTTGAAGCTCAATGTGTCGGAGGACGCGGCGGACAGAAAGAGCTCTATCCGTTTCAGACAGAAGACTTGTTCAAGTTTGTGTCTGTGAATATCGACACGTTCAGCCAGCCGCATAAATGGGAAGAGATTGTGTTCTGGGCTAATTCAAACAGTTATATGATTGCTGTTGATGAAGCTACAGTAATAAAGAATCCTACTTCAAAGCGGAGCCAGCGGCTTCTTTATGAGTTCAATGACATAAAGAAAAGAGGCAAGGCAGTTGTATCTTCAGTAAAGAAATGTCCTTACCGTGCAGTATTGACTGGAACACCGGTAACTAACGGGCCAATAGACTTGTGGGCAATTATGGAGTTTGTGCATCCGAACTATTTCGGCAGGAACTACTATTCTTTCAGGAATTATTTTGGAATGTTCACAAAGTTGACTGTTGAGACTTCTTACGGCTCTGCTAGAGAAGTAGCCGTGCTTCTTACTGAAAAGACATGGTATGCAATTCATAATTGTGATACGTATGAAGAAGCTAATTGCATGTTCGGTGTTACAGAAGATACTTACATGACTATCAAGCATCAGGACAAGTTTGTTGGTCCTTATAAGCATGCTGATGAGTTGAAGCAGCTACTTGAGCCTGCTGCTACGTTCATGAAACTTACAGACTGTGTTGATATGCCAGCTGTTCAGTATATGGAGCGTCGTGTTGGTATGTCTCCTGCTCAGCAGTCAATCTATGACTCAATGAAGAAAGACCTGCTTGCGCAGTATGGTGAATATACTGCCACTGCTATGAATAAGCTGGTAGTTAACTTGCGCTTGCAGCAGATTAGTTCTGGATTTATTATGGGGCAGAAGTCAATCTCAAGTGAGAACTTTGATTTGTCTGTATTTGGTGATTTTACACTTGAGCAGCTTGACAGTAAGGACTTAGCTCCAAATGAGGTTGTATGGATTGGTGACACAAATCCTAAACTAGATGCTCTTATGCGGGACGTTGCTGAATGCGACAAGCCATTACTAATTCTTACACGCTATTCTGCTGAGGCTGCTAAGATTTATGAGCTATGTAAGAAAGAAGGCTACAGGACAGGACTATTTACAGGGTGGAAAGTAGAAGGCGGCGTAGATGCATTCAAGAATGGGGACCTTGATATTCTTGTGGCTAACAGTGCTAAGATTTCAAGAGGCTTTAACTTGCAGATTGCACATACTACTCTGTTCTATTCTAATACATTTAGCATGGAGACTCGGCAGCAAGCTGAGTTTAGAACATTCCGCATGGGGCAGAAACATTCATGTTTGTATATTGACTATTTAGCAGCAGACGTTGATGATACTATAAATAAGGCTCTCAAGATGAAGAAGAATCTTCTTGAGTATATAAGAGACAAAGACTTGGAGGAATCAGTATGAAAAAGGTTTCAGTATTCTTGACAGTGTTCGGCATTTTTGCTGGGACAGCTCTTGCGTGGGTCACTTATGATTGCATAAGGGATAGGAACTATAGCAGCCAGCCGTATGAGAAGAAAACTGACTGGCCTGAAATGAAGCTGGAGTTTCCAGACCCAGCTGACTTGCAAGAGCAATGGACTAAGACAGATACTCAAAGCAATGCTGTAGATATTGCTTTGCCTCATGACTATAATACTCTTGTTGTTACTCTTGTATCAGGTGATATACATGTGTATTATAATACAGTAGTAATTACTGAGTATGATAAAGAATATATTGAGATACTTTATTATTCAGTCAAGAATGATAAGATTGAAACAGGCAGAGAGTACTACGCTAACGTACGCCGTCTTGATATAAATCCTCAAGACGGCCAGTTATAAGGAGGTGCTATGCAGAAAGATTCAGACTGCATTAAGAGCGGGGCTTATTATAAAGACCCTGGAACAAAAGAGCTGCTTACTGGGCATGAAGAAAGAGCTATTAAGTGCTGTATTTCAGAAGCAGGCAAGTTTATTTGGCCACAAGTAAAGTTCAGTAATGGCTCTACTGGAAAGATTCTTTATAGCTTGTGGACTTCTGAAGAAAAAGAAATCTACAAGCAGTATAGGTCAGGAGTAGCTGCTAAGTCAGCGCCTCCTGAACAACAAATTACACAGGAAGTGCACGAAAAGCCTGTTGTACATCAGTATGAGGCAGCTCATTCTCAAGTAGATGAGTCTATTGCTTCTGGTAACACTCTCGAATACATTAGCAAATGTAACGAGCATTTAGGCGTGTGGATATTCGAGAACAAGATTTATGACTTGCTTACTGTTAAAGGAACAAGTGCTTATGTTCCTGTTCCAAGAGCGTTGATTCCGCCTTCTGCTAGAGAACGGCTGAACATTATTTAAGGAGATAATTATGCTTAATGTAGAAAAAGTTTATACAACATTAAATGCTGATGAAGTTAAACCAGGTAGCCTAGGCTATTTTGCAGATGACTTAGAGACACTTGAAAGAATGATTTCTTCAGGTAGTACACTTAAAATGCTTGAGAAAGTAAACGACAAGAGAGCAGCAGCTAGATTTAAGTCATTAAATGAAAACAGTTATTGCTTGTTTTATCTTGTAGAGCAACCTTCTGAACTTAATGTGCAACCTTCTGAACTTAATGTGCAACCTTCTGAACTTAATGTGCAACCATATATTTCTGGTGCCGCACTGCTTTCTGATTTTGAAAGCAAGCAGCACCCATTATATGTTTTTAATAATGACACAAAAGACTGTATCATGATTACACGTATTACTATTACAGGTGTATATTTGAACAGTGAATTCGTGCCATTATCAGAATTGACAGCTCATTTCTCCTTCAAGAATGGAGACCCTGTAGGAGTTAAAAATGACAAGCGAAGAAGAAATTAAGCATGAGAAAGAGTGACTGTAACATCACTATGATATGTAGAATGAGATAGTTGAAGCTCTTAAAAAGACAGTAAGGTTGACATTACTTCTATAAAACAAGAGTACGCATCAAAGCATAATCCTGATGATGTTATATGTTGTAACTGCTATTTATGTGATATGTATTCTTGTAGTGAGTGCCATTTAGGGATGAAGTATCATCATCCTTGTTGCCAAGACAATAGTAGTATCTTTTCAATTGTTGCAGACGTAGATATGCTATACTCAAGAATAGATGCTACTGAGGCTATACGTGACTGCGTTCTTAATTGGAGGTGTTAAATGAAAATTGAAAATGTAGAGACATGGGGTTTTGAGCATGCTATCCGTGGCATGCGGAATCCAATGAACAGTTGGGATAAATCAGATTCCGGCTATATTGATAAGAGGTTCAATGACCAGTTTCATATTGGAGATGCTGATATGAAGCTGATGAGGAGTCTTATAACAGCAGGACCTGAGCATCGAAAATTCTTGCGACAGATTTTTATATCTGTTGACATAACTGCTCCATTATATTGGTGGAAGGAGTTCGACACTTATAAGGTAGGCACAGTTGTTAACTCATGCTCAACTATGCATAAGCTCAAGGACACGCCAATTACTAAGGACTGCTTTGAAATGCAAAGCTATGAGGATATTCCAATGGTATTGAATGCTCTTGGAAATATAGATGATTTCTGGTACTGGCTTATTGAAGCTCTTGAGTTTCTGCGCAAGAAGTATCTTGAAACAAAGGATAAGAAGTACTGGTGTGAGCTTATACGGATGCTTCCTGAGTCATGGCTTCAAAAGCGTACTATAGCAATGAACTATGAGAATGCTTACAGCATGTGGCAGCAGCGCAGACACCACAAGCTAAATGAATGGTCAGATGTATTCTGTGGTGAGTTTATTGAGAAGCTCCCATATTTCAAGGAGCTGTTCATTGACTAAAACACAGAAAGCAAACTTTAGAATGTCAAGTGCCTGGAAGAATTTCCGTGTAAAAATGAAGAAAAAAGCAAGCTGCTTTGACTGGATTACAAAGCAGCCGCTTACTAAAACTTGGAATCTCCACCATCTTGACTTGAGGTCTGCTAATTATAAAGATATTTCAGACCCAGAAAGATTTATTCCTTTAAATGAAAACACGCATGAGTTTATCCACTGGCTATATACTCTATGGTCAAAGGATAAAAAAGTTCTTACAAGAATTGAGTTTGTGCTTTGTCAGATGAAAGACTTCTCATCTGACAAAATGCATTATGAGGAGGATAAAAATGAGTAGTCATATTTGCAGCAGGTTTTTTGGACAGCTTGCAAAGCACAAGAAGACTGGCAACATTTACAGAGTGCATGAAGGCATTGTGTTAGACTGCACAAATAGCAGGGACGGTACTGCTTGTGTACTTTATGAGAAAGATGGGAACATCTTCGTGCGCGAAGCTAGTGAATTTAATAATAAATTCATTATGCTTCAGGTTGAGGATAACTTTGAGCAAGAACTAATAGATTTCTTAAAAAAGAAAGTAGCTACTAAATAGTGGGTATTTAGTAAATATACCACTTTATTTAGCTAATAAAATGGTATATTTACAATTTTAATTTATAATAAATATAACATTTTTAATGGAGTAGCTATGAAAGAAGAAGAAAAGCAGCAAATACGTGAGCTTTACCACAAGCAAGCAGATGCTATGGCTGATGCGTTCATACAGAGCTCTGAGCGTATTCAGAAGGAATTTCCTGAAGGAACACAGAAAGACTATGACAACATGATGAAGCAAATTATAAGTAATGCGCAGCATGCTGTCAATGCAAGTCTTGAAAGTATGAAAGAAGCGCTTGCTTCTGAAACTGGCAAACTGATAAAGGAGAAAAAGAATGGCTGATGATTTTGACTATTTGAATATCAAGACAGATGACAAGCAGGTGCTTAAGCATCTTGCAGAAATGGGTGAGCAGCTTAAAAAACTTAAAGCACAACAAATTGAGTTTGAAGAAAAGGCTGCAGCTGCTAAAAAAGAATATGAGCATTACGCAAATGTTGTAATTCCTAGTGAGATGCATGCTTGTGGAATTAACTCAATCTCGCTTGCTACAGGTGGTGTGCTTGCAATTAAGCATAATTTTTATTGTCAGCCGAATAAAAATCCAGCAGACAGAAAGATTATGGTTGATTGGCTGCGTGCTCATAATGGCGGACATATCATTGAGCATGATGCTACAGTATCTGCTGATGATATGTCACGTCTTGAAACTGAAGGTATTCCTTTTATTGAGAATATTTCATTTAATACACAGCGGCTTAAATCATTCTTGAAGGATGGTATTGGTGCCACTACAGGAGTGCAGCAGTTTACAATCGATGATATTCCACAATGTATGCACTTTCAGGAAGTTACAACAGTAGATATTAACATGGAGAAATAAAATGGCTGAAAAATTTGACTTGACAAATGTAGTCCCTTTGAGAGACTCAATTATTGCAGAAATTGTTATTCCTGCTTCTAAATCAGGAATTCTTCTTTCAGATACTGTTAAAGAGAATGCTTCAAAGCATCTTAAAGCAGTAAAGTTTGGTCCAGATGTTAAAGGCATTAAGCTGAATGATGAGCTTATAGTAAATTCATTTGATTTCATGGGCCAGAAAATAAACATTTCTGAAGACTATGTGCTTGTTCCTGAGTCAGTTATTGTAGCAGTAAAACGTATATAGCTGTATCTTCTTATTTTAAGCCCCTTAAATATTTAAGGGGCTCATTTTATTTTATGAGGAATATATGGCTTTAGTTGATGAAGTGTATGGACTTAAATATCAAGAAGCAGAAAACCAGACACGCTTACTTACAGCTGCTATGAAGCAGCAGACAGGTGTAGGGTTTGAGTCACTTGATAAACTAGAAGAATGGGCGCATGCTCACCATCTTGATAAAGTGTTGTTTAGTAATATGTCTCATCAGTTTCTGTGCATCAGCCACAAAGGTGAGATTATGATGCCTAAGCAGTTTGAGATTTATTACAAGAATCTCTTATTCTATGAGGAGCGCGCAGGTAACAAGATAGTTACTGCTACATGGCATCCTGAAGGCTTTGAGTACTATGATAATGCATACATAGCAGGTGAGCAGTCAGATGGCGTACATAAGCCTCTTTATTATAGAGACTATACTGTTCCTACTGGCTTCTTTTCTGAAGAGCGTGACGCATTTAATGTTGCAAAGCCTTTTCCTGTCTTTGCTAAAGAGACAGGCCGAGATACATCGCATATTTATACATATATTGAGCATGTTGCTGGTGAGTGTGCATACTATCTGCTAGCATGGCTTCGTATGAAGATGCTTTACCCTAATACTAAAACGCAAGTTGTACCAATTATTGTGTCACGTGCTCAAGGTTCTGGTAAAACTACTTTTGCTGAAGTGATATGCAAGGGTCTTTTTGGTAAGGATAATGTACTTGTATCTGACCAGTATGACTCATCTGCGCGGTTTAATGCAGACTATGCAGATAGCTTAATAGTATGCCTTGAAGAAAAAGAAGAGACCGATAAAAGAAACTCAGCAGGTGCTTTGAAAAGCCGAGCTACTGCTACTACTATACGTAAGGAGCAAAAAGGTATTGACCCTATTTATCAGGACTCTTACACAGACTTTATTATGACTACTAATAAAGACGTTCCAATCAAGTTTGACGGACGTGAGGACCAGCGGAGGTTTATGATTATGGAAGCTGACCCGAACTTTACACGCAAGACATCTGACCTTGCGGACGAAGTTTTTACAAAGCTATATGGCTATGATGCTAACTATAACAGAGTAGGCACTCCATTCGTAGAGGACCGCGACCTTATAGCTCAATTCAAGCACGAGCTGTTTACAAGGTCAGATATAGCAGCTGTGCAGCTTAGGAATTTTCCAAAGACAACTGCTTACAAAAGATGCTTTACTTTACCACGTACTTCAGAAGCTACTGAAATCGAAAGTATTATGCGTGCTCTTGCTCCATTTATAAAACAGAGCTTGCTTGAAAAGAAAGTAATTGATGAAATAGATAGCCAGAAACTAAGTGATATTACGCAATATGCAGGAGCAGTACAGTATATGCCTGCTTTCAAAGAGCACGCTGCTTTCATTGCTATTTGTCGTCCTTTGGTATTTTATGAAATGCAGACTATGAAGCCTATGACGCATTCAGTTGTTGAGCGTGGAATATACGACTGTGTTCCTTGGCTTATTGCTGAGTATGGCATCACCATTATTTCAGATATGGACCCACTGCTTGGTGGATTTACACGACTATCAGGAAGATACAGAACAGCTCCAGCAGCTAAATTCTGTTTAATTGAAGATGCACATAAAAATCCTATAGGACACATTGAGCAGCCAACTCGTCCAGTAAAGCCTACAAATTCTCCAAGTTCTTCACGCATTGGACAGCGGTTTAGAGTCAATAAAAAATTTAAGCCAGATGAGAATGGGTGCTTTGAGACTGTAAATGAGATGAAGCCAGGTACTACCACTATTCAAGGTAACAAGACACAGAACGTTCAGTACATGGACACATTCTTATTTGAGTCAGATACACCTACAAAGATACAGGAAATTCAAGAGCAGAAGCGTGCAGAGGACTACAAGAGTATTCATGGAGAAGGAGCAGAGATTTCTGCAAGTGTGCTTTATAAAGAAAGATTGCATATGGCATATCTTGAATCAGAAAAGCTGTTTAATGAAGGAAAAATTGCCAGGGTAGTTTATTCAGGTGCTAAGTCTTATCATCTTTTGCTGCGCGTTTCGGATGCCCCAGAAAACATAGATGAGTATAAATGGCTGCATGCTTATCTTAGTACAGTACTATCTGATAAGCTAGTATTTGACAGTAGCACATCAGACCCTGCTAGACTAACACGCAGCCCTGTTACACTCGATCGTGTTACATCTGCGTACGGTCTGCTTGTAATGGGCGAGCAAAAGCTAGTATTCGAGAATTGGTCTCATATATATGCGCTTGACTGGCGCCCAATATATCAGCAGTGGCTTCAGCGGCCATTAAAGCTGTATGAGCAAAAGAGAGGAAAGCCTCTTTATCCTACGCGTCAGGAGTATAGGACTGCTCTTGAAGCTCTTATTTCTGGCGAGTTCTGGACAAGTGATAAATTTGATGGTGACAGACAGCGGCTGTTCTTTCCTGCGTACCGTCTGCTTCGTGTTCTTGGATATTCTGCTGATGAGGCATGGAGTAATGTTATCTTGCCTAAGCTGAATAGCTATAGAAAACAGAATGAGATAGGTTATTGGAGAAGCCGTAAGGACAGTGCTCTTATTAAGAGTATTGATGTTGAGATTGACGAGTATAATAGTAGTAATATGGAGGAAAATAATGTCTGATATTGAAAAGTTTGATGACCCTATGTGGGAATATGTGCTTAATTCAAAGCTAGCGCAGTACATTCCGCATGCTAGAAAGTTCTGGGAAAATATTGAAAATATTGAAGTTAAAGGTACAGGCGTATATCCAATTATTGGTGATGTTCCTCCAGGCTTTATGTACCGTGTAACAAGTACGCCTGTACGTTCGCCAATTAAGCATGTGCAGATTTTTCCTTTTGTACCGACAGCCTATCTTCAGATTACAAACGTAGTTGGTGGCTCTACTAGAATGGTAAGCAGAGTTTGCGCTGATAATAAGTTTACTATTGATGAGTTTACAATTATTGAAAAACATAATTTGCCATCTACATATCACAAAGGGCAGTTTGTTGCGTTTATTCCTACTGATATTCTTGAAGGAACTCGTATATTAGGCAAGTGGGTATACCTCACTGCTCCTGAAATGTTAGGTTTGATGCAGGATAAAGTACAGCAGACTATAAAGTACAAGGTGATAAAATATATTTAATTAGCTAATAAAAAATATTGCTAATTAAATATAGTATAATTATTATATGCTTAGAGCTACTAAGCTATTTATTTAATGGAGGTAGCATATGAATGCTGCAGGAACACCTAATGCAGGTGCACAGAAACAGGAACTCATGACAGAAGATGTGAGCTTTATGGAGAGCATGGCTGGGCAGGGCTTTGAGAACATGGGAGCAAATGCGACAAGTATTGCTTATCTTGGACTCGTACAGCCTGATTCAGGAGCAGAAGATGATGAGAATCCAGCAGGAACTTGGAGAAATTCAGCTACAGGTCGTAACTATGGCAATAGTGTAAAGGCTGTTGTTCTTGGCTTCCGTACAATCTGGAATGAGCGTGAGTCGGACCCGCCGTTCCGTACAGTTGGACGTTATCCAATCAATGGAATTCAGGTTGAAATCCGCCAGCCGCCTAAAGGAAAGCGTGGCTATCCAAAAATGATTAACCCAGAATCTGGAAATGAAGTACAGGAGCTTTTTGTCTATGCTGTATCTTTGCCAGATTACCCAGAAGATGGAATTCTTTACTTCAGCCCTACAGTTGGCAGCATGAAGACTGCTAAGTCTTGGAACAGCCAGCTTAAAGGACAGCTTTTGCCAAATGGTGTGCAGGCGCCTATCTTTGCTTTCCAATGGAATCTTGTAGCAGACCTTGTTCCAAATCCACAGCAGCCAAACAAGAATGTTGCTAAATTTGTGAAAGTAGTGCGTGATTCTATCGTAAACAAAGAGCTGTTTACAGAACATGTACAGCCACTTTTGACAACAACAAAGCAGGAGCTTTTACAGATTACTTCTAACCTTGATGATGTTGAAGAGTAATTAGTAGCAGCTTAAATGCTTCAAGTCTCCGTGAACGTTCACGGAGATATTCTTATTTATGGAGATTAAAATGTACAATAATTATACACAGCCAGTTAACAAGCAGCCTGTAAAGCAGGAAGAAGCAGTAGGACAGAAGTTTGACCAGGACAAATTAAGATATGACCTTGTTGAGCCTGAATTTGAAGAAGCAGTAGCAGATGTGCTTACATATGGAGCTGCTAAGTATGCTCCAAATTCTTGGCAGAACGTGCCTGATGCTAAAAATCGTTATTACGCTGCTCTACGTAGACATATAGCAGCATGGAGAAAAGGTGAAGAAATTGACCCAGAGTCTGGTAAATCTCATCTCGCGCACGCTGCTTGTAATCTTATGTTCTTGATGCACAAAGGAGAAGCAGATGAGCAATAATACTTCTGTGCTTGATATTTACGGAGATTACCGTGACATTGATTTGAATTATGGCATGACAAGCCAGGACTATTTCGTACATATGCTACGCTTCAGTAAAGTTGTTGATATGGTACACGGCAAGAATATTTTTGATATTGGCTGTGGCAAATATACAAACTTGCTTAAAGCACTTTGTATGATGCGGCGAGGTCCTGATTATAAGTGCTATATTGGCACTGACTATGGCAAGGTGATTAAATGGCGTCCAGAATATAAGCCTATCTGGGACAAGACATTGATTTATGAGGGCATGGACTTTACTTCTGATGAAGACGTAGCAGTACTTGTGAACGCACTTGAACAGGTCTTTGGAAAAGAGCCTTTTACTATTACATGCTTTGAAGTGCTTGAGCACATGGACTTTGAGATGCAGAACAAGTTTATATATAACTTGTCAAAGATTATGCATGATAAGCATTTGAGTGTAGAATGCTGCTTGTTCAGCACACCTAATCACAATGGCTCACCTGCTAAGAATCATATTTCTGAGCTTAGCTACGTTCTTGAAGAAGAAATGTTTGATCGCTACGAAATACTCGTTGCCCAAGCTCAAGGACTTTCAGCATGGAAGAAATTTCATAAAGCTGAGAATATTGCTGATGAGCAGCCAGTTCCACAGTATACAGACTTTATGCCAGAAGCTCTTAGCAAGATGATTTGGGGAGCTGCCCTTCCAAGACAGTTCAGTAACAACATTCTTTATAACTTGCTGCCTTCACATGAAGAGCTTAAGCCTTACGATGAGCTTCGCAAGGAAAACTTCAAGCATGAAGAATACCGCCAGGGTGGTGCAAAGCAGAATGAATGTCAGTATTTATTCTGCAAATAGGAGATTAGGATGTCAGATTTGAATTGTTTTTCATTTACAGGACGCTTGACACAGGATGCTGCTGTGAGAACTCTTGCTTCAGGCAAGAAAGTACTCACAGTAAATGCTGCTGTTAATACCGGATATGGTGAGTACAAAAAGACACTTTTTGTAAAGCTGCAGATGTGGGGTGAGCATGGTGATAAGATTGTACAGTATTTCACAAGAGGAAAGTCAGTAGCAGCTGCTGGTGAGCTTTCACGTTCAGAATGGCAGACACGAGAAGGTAAGCAGATGGTTGATTTTGTTGTAGATGTGCGTGCTATAAATCTTGTTGGCTCAAAGCCTCAAGAGCAGGTTAATCATCAAAATACTCCAGATGCGAATGCATCTGACTTCCCAGATGATATTCCATATTAAATAGCTTCAAGCAGCAAGATATTTCTTGCTGCTTGTTCTGATTAGGAGGCAACATGCAGAAAAATATAACGGATGCTATCCTTGAGAAAGGGCAACATCCAATAAGTGATGGACACAGCTCACAGAGGATATGGAATAATGGGCACTATGTTGAATACTACAGGAAAGTATTTGCTGACAAGCTAGGAATTGATGCTGATAACATTCCTGATGATATGTACATTCACCATATTGACGGCAACCGTATGAATAACGACATTGACAATCTTATGCTGTGCACAAGAAAAGCACATGAGAATTTTGAGATGCTGCTGCATCCAGACATGTATAATCCGGAGTAAATATGAGAACAATAGCAGTTGATGTTGAGACATATGACCCTAATCTTAAGACTTTAGGTGATGGGTCTTGTCGTGACTCTGATTCTTCTGACGATGATGGCTCGTGCTTGCTTTGTGTTGGAACATATGATGGCATGCAGGCTAAGGCCTATATGCCATTTACTCCTGGCTGGGCTGAATTTGAAGAGCTTATGTTTGATGAGAATGTTGATAAAGTATTCCACAATGGCATTTATGACCTTTCATGGCTTGTGTGTGGCTACGATGTGAATGTCAAGGGCTTGTGTCATGATACTATGACACGTATGACTTATATCGATGAGTATGCTGACCTTGATTTGGACTCATGCTGTAAGTACTTTAAGATAGCAGGCAAGAATAAAGCAGAGACTATTGAAGCATGGTATGACTTGCATAAAGAAAAAATCCAGATGTCATCTGAGATTCTTGGCCGCAAGATAAAGAAGAATGACCATTTATGGGCACATTCAAAGTTCTTATGGGACAATTTCAAAGATTTCCGTGACAAGATGATTGAGTACAACTTGCAAGACTGCCGTGCTACTTGGAATCTGTATCAGGCGCAAGAGCCTAAAATGCAGAAAGTGTATGAGCCTTACATGGTTGACGTGCGCTTGACACCTCTTATTATACAGATGAAAAAGCGTGGAGTGCTTATTGACCGTAAGGCAATGGATAAGCTGACTGCTGATATTCAGCAAGACCTTAATGACAAAGAAAAAGTGCTTGAAGATACATATGGAATAACTCTTGAGATTATCAATTCATCAAAAAAACTCGGACAGCGGCTCAATGCTATAGGTATTCATTCTCCAGTTTTGACAAGTACGGGAGCAGAATCATGGGGAGCAGATGCTATGGCACGCTTAATGCATAACCCAGTAATTCCACTCATTCAGGAAGTGAAAGGTTATAAAAAGCTGCTTGATACTTACATGGAAGGTGGCATGGCCGACGCTATCTTGTCTGATGGGCGTATACACTGTACATTCTCACCTAATAAGCGCGAAGATGGTGGAACAGTGACTGGGCGTTTCGCATGCTCAAAGCCAAATCTGCAGCAGATTCCTGCACGTGATAAACAGGTAGGCCATTCGTATGGGCAAGCTATGAGAGCTCTATTCATTCCTGAAGAAGGCTGTATGATGTCTGCTATTGACTACTCACAGATTGAATACCTGCTTCTTGCACACTTTGCGCAGGGACCTCAAGCAGAATGGTTTCAAGCACAGGCAAATGCAGGAGTAGACTTTCATACTGTTGCTATGAAAGCAACCGGAATTCCATCACGCACTGTTGTAAAAACTTTTAACTATGGTGTTATCTATGGAATGGGCTGGAAGACTGCTATGGAAAAGAACTATGTTCTTTTTGAGCGTTTAGCTGCTGAGCACGGCCAGACAATTGAGCAGTTTACTCAAGACACATATAATAACTACCATGCAAAATTGCCTGTAATCCGTGAAACAATGAAAGTTGTTCAAAATATTGCTAAGATGCAAGGATATGTAATAACAATTGGCGGGCGATATCAGCATAAGCCAAAAGCTCATTTTGACCCTGCTACTGGCAAGATGAATGATTTTATTTACAAGATGCTTAACAAGCTGATTCAAGGGTCAGCAGCCGACATTTTGAAATTCGCTTTGCTCCAAGCATGGGATTCTGGAGTATTCGATATTCTTAAAATGCATCTTACAATACACGATGAGAATGTTGTGTCAGTTCCATATAACAAGATTGGAGCTGAGGCAAATGGAGAATTAAAGCATATTATGGATATGTCATTTCATAGCCAGTTAAAAGTGCCTATGAACGCAGCGTGTGAGCTTGGACCTAACTGGGGCTATTGGGACCATGACATATGGGATGATATGCAGAAAGGAATATTTAACAGAGCCAGTGAATGCTGGTGGTATAAAAAATAGGAGTGCTGAAATGGCAGGAAACAACAAACGTAACTGTGAGGTGTACTTGTTCGGTGAGACAAGCACAATGGAGTCTGGACACAAGACAGTAAGACCTAAAGGAATAAGGCCTGTTTATAAGACTGCTGGAGCTGCTGCTGCAGACTTAGCAGTGCCAGAAAAAGTAGAAATAAAGCCACATGAGACAGTGAAAATTTGCTTGAATATCGGCTTTGAGATTCCAAAAGGATATTGCATAAAGCTCTATCCACGCTCATCACTGCTTGTAAAGCGTGGACTTATTCAGCCTGTATCAATTATTGACCAAGACTATTCAGGACAGAAAGTGCACGCTCCACTACATAACTTAACTGATAGTACAGTTGTGCTTGAAGCAGGTGAAAGAGTATGCCAAGCAATGCTTGAGCCTTATTTTGATGTAGTTGACTGGGACCATGAACAAAATGAGCGGGACCCAGCAGGATTTGGAGGGTCTGGAAGAGTATGAGCCAATTGCTTAATTATAACACAAGAGTGTACAGAAAAGCGCTAAGAACATTGCTTAAGAGTCCATGCGAAAAGAACAGCTACGGTATTACGCACGAGCTGCTTGCTTTTCAGATGGAGTTTGACCCGTACAGCCAGATTGACGGAGCATCTCAAAAGTATATCAAGAATGAGCTTGATTGGTATAGGTCACAGGATTTATGCATCAATGGGCATGAAGGATTTGAAGGTAATAAAATATGGCAGAAATGCGCGTCAGATGAAGGCTTTGTGAACAGTAACTATGGCTGGTGCATCTATAGTGAAGCTAACAGCAGCCAGTTTGAGTATGCTATTGAGAGTATTCATGACAATCCTGCTACAAAACAAGCAGTTATGATTTACTCAAGACCTGCTATAAATGTTGAATGGAACGATAACAAGCATGCTAAGCATGATATGTTATGTACAATTTATGTAAGCTACTTGCTGCGTAATGGCTTTCTTAGAGCCCATGTACATATGAGAAGTAATGATGTATGGTTTGGCTTGAGGAATGACTTAGTATGGCAGCAGTACGTGCTTGAAACTGCCGTGATGCGGCTTAATACCTTAGGTATTACTTGCAAGCCAGGTCCTATTATATGGCACGCTGACTCTTTGCATATATATGATTTTGAAGTAGAAAAAGCACAGAAATATCTTGGACGGATTTAATACTCCCGGGAATTGCTGCCCCGTTATGTGTAGCATATAAGAAAAGCCTCTAGGCGACGAGCTTAGAGGCTTTTATTTTACACTTTATCTTTTCCAAGCTGTTTGAGCAGCTCTTTCCATTTAGCACTGTCACAATAGTACTTAGGGCAGTCTTTACCTGTCCAGTCATAGTGCCTGACTAAAGGCAAGTCAGGAATAGCAGCGAGATACTCTTTAAGAGTTGCTATGCTCTTATTACTGAACTTTCCTTCCACATTTTCAGGAATTACTTCAATTCCAATGCTTGTAGTGTTCCCTGCTACGCAGCCAGCATGCCATGCAATTTTGTCAAGCTCCCAGCACTGCAGTATGATGTCATCTTTAATAATAACATGTGCGCTTGCTTTTCCCTTTGACCTTATCCACCAGTCTCTTACCATTTCAGGAGTCTGCCCTGGATAAGGGCCAGTCCAATGAATTGTAATAGTTGTAGGCTGTGTATTACCAAATGACTCGTGTGTAGCACAAGCAGCATCTTCTGGTATAAGTTTTTTGATTAGCTTCATTATATTCCTGCAGCAGACAAGCGCTGCTTAATTACTTGGATTTCTTGAGCATTCTGGCATGGAGCACCACTAGCGCCACGTTCGAGAGCATCAAGCCGGCTGAATATTTCAGCAAGTGGTCCTGTACGGTTAGACCACTGCTGAGCCATATTGATTACCTGCTGGTCTATTGTCACCTGGTCATCTTCAGGCAGCTGATTCATAATCTGCTTAATTTTGCTCTCAAGCTCTGTGGTGTCATAGCCCATTTCTTTGAGAGCAGCAATCTGGCTATTTACTTCCTCAGCATCTGCTTTTGTACCTGAAAGCAATAAGATATTAGACTGTGCATCAAGCACCATCGCACGGAGCTCTGAGTCATCATACCCATTAGCAGTGATATTTTTTACTTTTGTTTCAAGTGCTTGAATCCGCTGCTTGCATTTTTTAATATCATCTTTAGCAGTATTTACATTTTCCCAGATTTTTGTATCATCATAAGAAGATGTATCACTGCTGTCTGGCAGCTGGATGTTGTCTATTTTTTTTTTTGCAGGTCTGCTATTTCAGACCTGATTTCAGTGTCATCGTACGCTTCACCTGCCTGCTGCTTACGCTTAGCGTAATAGCTTTTCCAGTCGCCATCTCCCAATACAGCATTATACATTATAGCCTCCCATTAAAGCAGCAGGTCAAGCCACCGTGGTAGCTTAATGCCTTTAGCATAAAGATAATATCCAATAAACAGTCCAATGAATCTAATTATTAGTAGGACCAGTAGTATTACTACTACTTTTGTCTTGTGTTCCAGTTTTGTTTTGTAGATAGTAATAGTCTGATAACATTCGGTCAACTCGCCGTTGATACTCACCAAAGAGCTGGATAACTGCGTCGATTGAGTCTTCCATGCTGCTGCTTCTGCTTGTGAGCTCTCTAATGTCTTTGACAGCTGATTCAATTGCTCTGTCACGATTACGGAGTTCTTCTTCAAGTCTGTCAATCTGTTGCTGATGCTCGAGGACAGTTCTGTCAACGTTTGCTGCTGTAGCACATGCTGTGACGCAAAGCAGAAACAAAAGCAGAGCAAGAACAAGCATAAACCAGCCAAAAATCTTTTCCATCTCATATACCCTCCAAAATAACTGCATCTGGGAAAGACATGTTGAATATCTTTCCGCCGTCAGTGAAACTGATATTAGCATCATTCCACTGCATACTAAGTTTGCTGCCATCATAAGCAGCAGAGCCTATATTCGTAATAATTCCTGAATCAAACCGGTATATAGGAACTGACTCATACTGGACAAGTGCCGCCCATCTTTTGTTGATGAAGCAGTTAGACTGTACCTGCCCGTTGTCTCCTGCCAGGCTGTTAAACTGAAGAGCTGCTTTTACATGCTCTCCGTCAGCATACTTGCCAAGGTCTGTCTTGCCAGTTACTGGACTGTAGCCAGTCTGCTCAAGAGGGCCAGACAGCTTGTGCTGTATGATAGCATTCTGCTTAATTAGCTGCATGGGTAAACCTCCTTTTCACCGTAAATCTGATGGTACACTACAGGATTGAACAGCTTGAAAATGCTGAATCCTTTGCCAACCTTATCTGTACTAAGCCTGCAGTAGCCAGGAAATGGCGGAAGCAGCGGCACACAATCATTGACGTGTGTAAACTGCGCATAGCTAGCACAACAGCTTCTCACATATTTCTGTGTCTTGCGGCCCCATAGCACTTTAGGAGCTCCCCATGTTCTAACATGAGGCTTCCGGCCAGTCCTATAGTAAATATCTTCAGCAGCAAGCACTGCCACTGCTCCGCCATATGACCAGCCGCAGATAACAGTATCATACTCAAAATGCTTCATTAGCACCTGGAGATACTCTGCTGCTATCTGGTCTTTACAGCTCTTCCAAGCATCTCCCCAGCCTTTAGCAGCCTTCAAGCACGATTTCTGCTTTTTATAGATTTTTACTGGAAAATTCAGGTTATTTTTCCAGTCAATCTTTCCGCATGACTCTTCAAACCAGACATAGATATTTCTTTCAGAGTTATTCACAGTTATAAGATACTGTACGTCATTTCCAGCAGTCTTAAACTGTGAATGCTTAAGAGCTTTTAGATATGTGAACATTTCCCAAGGTTTCATTTGCTGTACACCTTCCTTATTTCTAGCAGCATCTTGATAAGCTCAGCAACCCACTGGTTAATCCGTTCCTTGAACTGGCTGTTCCTGAACTCTTTGCTGATTCCAGCTCTATACACTACTGACTGTATCTCCATCTGCTTGACATGTACGTAAGCGTCTGAGTCAGATATATGGTTGAACATAATCCATTCAACTACCCTATCATAGCATAGCTCAAGAATATTTCTTGCCAGGTACCCGCCAAATTTTGGCTCAGCAACTTCCATCAAGACTTTATTTTTGAGTGCCATGATATACTCATACGCCTGCTTGCACTGCTGCTGGAGTACAATCCGTTCTTTTTCAGACTCTGAGCCTATACTTAAGCTCTTTGTTTTTACACGGATATATCCATGCTTGATAAGCAGTACTACAGTCAAGATAACAGCCAGAGTAACTCCAACACAGGCACCAATCACTACTAGGTAATTAGCACCGTTGCATATTTCTTTTATCGCTTCCCACATAGATTATTCATGATGCATACTACAAGGTATAAATACAAAAGTAATATTGTCTTCTGTATTATTTGTGATAACAGTACCATCATTATTAGTTGAAAAATTAACGTTAGAAATTTCATACTTAGGTGGGTCTTGTGATATTGAGACGTTATTATCTGCGTCTGCATATATTTTAAAATATTTATCACCAATGTGCTGTACACCTGCAATTGGTGTTGTAAATACTATAAAATGTACACCAATACCCACATTTTCTATAGAAATATCTAGCCCCATCATTTTAGACATTTGTTGCATAGAAATAGTTCTACTACTGCCTGTAGGTACAGAAATGCTGTATGAAAATCCTACAAAATGCTGCCGTTCGTCTACTTTTGATAACGCAGATTTTGCGTCATCTTGTGTTTCATTTGCTATTGACTCAACATCTTCAAGTAGAGAATGCACGTTATATAATGCATTTGCTGTTACAGGCTGATATAACCCATCTATTGGCTCATCTATAAGTGCAAGTGTTGCTTTTTTAATAGGAATACTTTCAAGATAAAATGCTATAGCACTATTATTATATTGCCCGGTAGCAATTATACCATTTGCTATAGGGCATAATGTATAACCTCCTGTAGTAATATTACTCTGCTTCCACTCTGCAGGCAAAGAAATATTTATACAATAATACAATCCTGTACCTTTAATACTACTACTAACAGGTGATGTTGCAACAACAACGTCATCACCAAGGTATGATAAAATAGTTATATATGAAATATCTACACTACCTATATCAGTGTCATTCCATGTAACGCCATCGTCAGTAGAATATTTAATACCACTAGAAGTATCAGCATCAGTACCATAACAAGCTACAAAAAATATATGCCTAACACAGGCAGTACGCTGTACTTTACCAATGTCTAATTGCTGCCAATCAAGCCCATTTTTAGTACGAAACAACGCATGCATCCTATTAGAAGACACTATTGCAACGCCAGACGTATTTTTTGATATACTTGTGCATGTATAACCGTGCATAGCCTGTATTTCAGTCCATGTTACACCAAAATCAGTAGAATATCCGTTATAGTTACCTACGATAATAATAAATCCTGTACTATACTCTAGTATATCATATGCAAAATCTGTTATGTCAGTACTTGTTTCAGTCCATGTTACACCAGAATCAGTCGAGTATATGACTGTTTTTCCTTTACCTCCAGGGTATTTTATAGCAATACATGTGCCGTTAGAACATTGCATAATATTACTATACGCAGAAGTAGAATCTGTATTCGAGCTATGCCATGTAATAGCATTATCTTTAGAATAAGCAATGCCTTTTGAAGTAGCGGCTAATATTGTACCATCACTGCACTGTATCATTTTATGTACTGCACCGACTACATGCACGTCATCTACATTCGTAGTACGCCAGGTTTTACCTTCATCAGTTGTAAGACGAAATCCACTAGCGATAGTGCCATTAGATAGGCGTATGGTACCTTCAGATAGTGTATAATTTAATGCTTGCCATTCAGCACCAAATGGAGTAGAACGTGTTTTATGTACTGCTGTAACAGGTATGTTAATATCTTGTATTATTACATTTTTGTTACTATCAGGAAAAACACTATTTACACTATCAACATTTCCTGTGTTAATAAGGTCCGCTGCTATTTTCTTTTCAGCAGCTGTTGCTCTCTGTGACTCTTCAAGAATCTGAGTAGTCAAGCTAGCTTCAGCAGCTGTAGCACGCACCTCTTCAGCTGCTACTTTTTCATCAAGCTCAAGCTCTTTATTTGTAGCACGCTGGATTTCATCAGCAAGGTCTTCAGTGAGCTTCTGTTCTGCTGCTTCTGCGCGTGCTTTCTCAGTGTCTTCAGCTGCTGTAGCACGCTGGACTTCAGCAGCAAGGTCTTCAGTGAGCTTGTCTTCAGCTGCTGTAGCACGCTGGACTTCAGCAGCAAGGTCTTCAGTGAGCTTGTCTTCAGCTGCTTCTGCGCGTGCTTTCTCAGTGTCTTCAGCTGCTGTAGCACGCTGGATTTCATCAGCAAGATTATCTGTAAGAACTTTTTCAGCATCCTTAGCGCGAGTGCTCTCAGCTGAAAGTGCCTCATCAATCTCAGTCTCTTTCTTCTGTGCTCTCTCAGACTCAGAAAGAAGAGCATTGTTGATGTCTCTTTCAGTCTTCTCAGCTCTGATATTTTCAGCATTCAGGTTTTCCTGGACAAGCTGCTCAGCAGCCTTAGCACGGTCAATTTCCATTGAGAGCTTGTTTTCTGTTGTTTCTTCTGCAAGCTGCGCTCTGCTTGCTTCAGAGTCAATATTGTTCTGAAGCGCTTTTTCAGCAGTCTCTGCTCTAGCAGTCTCCTGCTCAACAGCTCCTTCAAAAGTGTCCATGCGAGAGCTTAGTGAATTTTCTTCAGCTTCAGCTCTTGTAGTCTCATCTGTAATCTTCTTGTTAAGAGTATCATTGATGCTGTTCTCAGCTTCTTTTGCTCTTGCTTCTTCGTCAGCAAGGCTGCTTACAACAGTATCAATGTTATCCTGGAGCACTTTCTCAGCAGCAAGAGCCCGCTCCCGTTCTTTGATAATGCTCTCATTGTCAAAGCGCTCGTCAACTTCTTCAGCTGAGTAGAAATCTACTCCGTCAATCAGCTTGTACATATATTCTCCTTACTGCTGCGGCATCTGGCCGTCTTCTTGCTGCAGCTGCAGCTGCGGCTGCGCTTCTGCCTGTATTTGCTGGGCTGCCTGTTTGACAAGCCCACGTACCCAGTCCTTATATCCAATAGCAAGGTCTTCAGGAAGCTCTTTAACTTCCTGAAGCTGATTCTGCATATTTTCCTTAAGCTGAGCATTTATATCCATCATTGTCAGCATAAGGTCCTCCATCAATTGTCAGGGTGATAGTCTGTAATACGGCTGTTGAGTGTTGCTTCAGCTGCTGTAGCACGGGCTGTTTCCTTAGCAATGTTGTTCGCGTTCTCAGTCTCAGCTGCACGGGCACGCTGCTCTTCAGCTGTAACTGTTCCAGCAATCTCAGTTTCTTTAGCTTCAGCTCTCTGCTGTTCTGTAGCGATAGCTGCTGCATTTTTCTGTTCTGCTGCTGTTGCACGCTGCTCTTCAGCTGTAACTGTTCCAGCAATCTCAGTTTCTTTAGCTTCAGCTCTCTGCTGTTCTGTAGCGATAGCTGCTGCATTTTTCTGTTCTGCTGCTGTTGCACGCTGCTCTTCAGCTGTAACTGTTCCAGCAATCTCAGTTTCTTTAGCTTCAG